>Ga0255057_10000437_pt1 | contig 23803 bp, 23 predicted proteins | sample Cases_109_6_MG_FD_189022 | JGI IMG/M metagenome (GOLD analysis project Ga0255057, IMG submission 189022) | Seawater microbial communities from Amundsen Gulf, Northwest Territories, Canada - Cases_109_6 | ecosystem: Environmental > Aquatic > Marine > Gulf | place: Canada: Northwest Territories... | reverse complement strand
CGCCATTTATTGTGCCCTTATCGCCATTATCCGTTTGATTATTATACTTGAATCGGCGTTGAGACCGTCAGAAATCATCATCTATCTGGGAAATGCGGGATTAAAGCTTGGGGATGATCTCTTTCGCGATCACCTCGACCTGATCCGCCTGATAGCGGTAGGGCACGAAAATGATGCGGTTCACGCCCGTCGCGACATGGGCCTGGAGTTGCTCGATGCATTCCTCCGGCGTGCCCATGATGGCGCAATCTCTTGTCGATTTACTCTTCGCGGCAATATCCCACTCGCTATGTAGCCATTCGCTCATCGGACCTTCGACCTTGTCGCGCGGCCCCACCATGATCGGCAATTGGTTGCAACTGCTCAGGCTCGCCGGATCCTTCCCCGCTTCCTCGGCAAAATTGCATACCTTGGTCCAGTCTTCGGTGAAGGTTTCCGGTAGATAAAAATAGGTCAGCCAGCCGTCGCCCTTTTCAGCGGCGCGTTTGAGAACGCGGTCGACATAGCCACCGACAAGAAGGGGAACCCGCGGCGTCTGCAACGGTTTCGGAAACATCCGTGCGTTGCGCAGATTGTGAGGGCCATACTCTCCGTTTACCCGGTCCTCGGTCATCAGCGCGTTCAAGACATCCAGATTGCGGTCCATGATCTTGCCGCGCTGGTGGAAATCGACACCGACGGCCTCAAACTCGCGTTTGTACCAGCCGGAAGCCACGCCAAGCATGAGGCGGCCGTTCGATATCTGGTCGATCGACATGGCCTGCTTGGCCAGCAGCACCGGATTGCGGATCGGCAGGATCAAGATGCCGGTGCCGAGTTTGATGGTTTTTGTCCGCGCCGCCACGGCCGATAGCAGGGTGAGAGAATCGATGATCGGGAAACAGGGATCCACCCCCAACAAAATGTGATCCCAAACCCATAGCGATTCGTAGCCAAGCTCTTCAGCGCGCTCGGCGAAGGTAAGTAATTCCTGTGGGTCGGGAGACTCCGGGTAAGCTTGGAAGTTGCGCATGGCGATGCCAAAAACGGTCTTCTTTTTAGACATTTCTTAGAACCCTCTATGGAGTACGTTACGCTATGTAGAGTCGGTCGGGATCCAGCTCGCGCAAAACCGCCAATTCCCGATCTGTTGGCGGCTCGGTTGCGTCCACGCCATTTTCCTTAATGTCGAAGCCGGTGTTGTCGCGGACCTTTTCTAACGTGACGCCCGGATGAAGGGACTCGATCATCATTTCGCGTGTTTCCGGATCGAAACCCAGCATGGCCAGATCGGTGACAACCTTGAACATGCCGCCCTCCGGCAAGCCGGACTCACGGCGGGTCGTGCCGCCTTCGATGAATCCGGGGCTGGTTATGAAATCGACCTTCTCCACGAAGCGCCGCTTCTCGTGTTTCATGCAAACAATCGTCTGAGTCAGGCTGGAAATATCGTTGCCACCGCCGGTTCCGGGCAAGCGTATCTTGGGCTTGGCCGGATCACCGATGTAGGAGCTGTTCAAGTTGCCATAACGGTCGATCTGGGCACCGCCCATGAAGCCGACATCGACATATCCGCGTTGCAACAGCAAAAGCACGTCGGTGATCGGCAGGACCATATTGGCACGGCGCGTACAGCGCTGCTCGTTGGTGGAGGGAGGAAGCTCGCCCGGCACCACGAAGGGGCCGATTACGCCACCTTCGAAAAGTATGGTCAGACCCGGCGCATGGAGTCGCTGGGCCAAAGTCGCCGCCAGAAGTGGAACGCCGACACCCGCAAAGACAACCTGCCCGTCCTTTAGGATGCGGGCGCTCATGACCGAGAGAAGCTCGGAAGCCGTGTAGTTTTGTGTCTCAGTCATTGAAGATACTCCGTCCGCGCCGGGCGGCGTCCAGAACTTCGCCCATGCCCAAGCGCGAGAGATAGTCAATCCAATCTTCCGCCTCGTAATAGTATCGCCTCAAATAGTCCTGCACCCCGGCCTCCGGATCGGCTGTCGTTGCCGCGGCATAGTCATTCAGGTGATCGAAGAAGGGCTCATAGCTGCCATAGCATTCATGAGGTGCGGCACCGAAAGGCACTTCGACCACGGCTTCAACGGCGAAAAAGGGGACCTTGGTTTGATCGGGTTGGCGTCGGATCTGGTCGTTGGAGACGATCCGCTCCGTGGTCAAGATCACCTTGCGCGCGGCCATGGCGATGTCCAGATCCATGAACTGCAAGCCATCTAGTTGCGCATTGCCGTAGGCATCGGCGCGCTGCACGTGAATCAAGGCAACATCGGGATTGAGAGCGGGGAGAAGGAGGAGTTGCTCGCCGGTAAAGGGGCAAGCCATCTCCTGCGCCGCCGTCCCGACGACCTGGTGCACATCGGAACCCAACATCGAACGAGTCGGCATGAACGGAAGGCCCATGGCCCCGGCCCGATACCGGAGCCCCATGGACATATGGCTCCATTCTTCGAACTGGGCGCGCCCTTGTTCGGTGTAGTGGCGCATCACCTTGGATATGCCCCACACGATGCCTTGGCTGAACCAGCTGGTTATGATGTGCCGGCTGATGCCCGATCCATAGAAAAGATCACCCTCGGTCGACGAAATAGAGCGAGATACGATCAAATCTTTGCGCCGCGCGCGGATCAAGGCCCAGATCATGGCGATCGGCGTTCGTGACATGGTGCAGCCGCCAATGGCCACATGATCGCCGTCCCCAATCAAGGCAGCGGCTTCCGACAGCGACACCACTTTCTCGTGCAGGCTGCGGTCGCGTGCCGAGGTTTCTTCGCGAAGCTCTTTGTAGGTCTTCACCATGGACCGGCGTGCCTCCTAGCACTCACCAATTTGTACTCTTGCATCGGCTTCAAATATCTCCCCGATTTCTCAGTCAAACGGAGCCTTCTAGCTCGGTTTCTCGATTGAAGCGAGCGATCAAGTCGTCCCAGACCGGCACCAGGTCAACGAGATCGCGCCAAAATTGTTGATCGCGGCGACGATCGAAGTCGGCCAACGAAATACCCTGCTGCTCCACCCAGGTGTAGTAGCCGAGGTTGAAGATGCGCCGACGGTCGACCTCGGTCAGCTCCAGGACATTGTCATCGCGCTGGGATTTGAGGTGCGTTCCGTAAAGTTCGGCGGCATGCACTTGGTCGAGGCCATCGGGCGCGTTGGCCGTCAGCCATTTCTCCATTTCGGTGTAATACATTGGCGCGCCATCGGTCGCGACCGTAATCAACACGTCGTCTGAGGAAAGCTGCAGGCGCTTGGCGGTTTTGATGGCGCCTAGGATGTTGGCGATACCGGACAAACCCAGGCCGACAAATTTGGCCAGCATCTCAGGGGCGATGTTCTTCCGTTCGATCAGGAAGCGTTTGCCGGCGTCACTATTGAACAAGGCGAATAGGCCGTCAGAATCGCGATCGGAGACGCCGACCACCAGATCCGTGTTCATGACGTTATGAATCAGAGGTACGTGCTTGTCGCCAATACCTTGAATGTTGTGCTCGCCATAGCCGTTGCACAGCAGGGTCGGGCATTCCAGGGGCTCGACCACGACGATCCGCGCAGCGTGGCGTGCCTTCAGGGCATCGCCCGCGCCCAAGGTTCCCGCGGAGCCGCTTGCGGCCACGAAAGCCGCCAAACGCTTCCGCGGTTGCCCAAGAGTAGCGGCTTCGAAAACCCGCTCCAGGGCACGCGCCGTGACTTCACGATGCACGAGATAGTTCGCAAATTCAGAAAACTGATTGATGATGTCGTTGTTGGTGTTCTCCGATAGACGCGCGCATTCGTCATAGATTTCCTTGACGTTGCTTTCTGTCCCTGGCGTCCGCACGATGTCAGCGGGATCACTGGCCCAAGCTTCGAGCCACCGGAAACGCTCGGCGCTCATTCCCTCGGGCAAGACGGCGACCCCGCGGCACCCCATGAGTCGCGATATGGCGATACCGCCACGGCAGTAGTTGCCTGTCGAAGGCCAGATAGCACGGTGCCGTTTGGGATCGAAGCGGCCGGTGACCAGGCGCGGCACCAGGCAGCCGTAGGCGGCCAGCACTTTATGCGCGCCGATCATCGGGAAACGGTCTCCGAGCACCACCAGGATCTCTGCGTCGGTCCCGGTCAGATCTCTGGGAATGCGTAGATAGGCGGGGGTATCCGCAAGACCCTTGCGGCTAGCATCGTTGTACCAATGAACCCGAAACAGATTTCGGGCATCAAGCTGATCCGGATCGAGACCCGCCAAGCCCGGCGCGAAGCCAGCCAGCTCCTCGGGCGCATCGGCAAGCTGAGCGAAAGACGGCAGACGAACCTTTGCCGATCGCATATGCGCGACGGCCCGCCCATAGGTGTCTCTATCAACTATCTCGCAGGATAAATTGAAGGGATTCATGAAACTCCAACCATCGGCTCACGCCCTCAAAGGGGCGCCTTCTGCCAATATAACCTAATGATCTTATCTTTCCAACATTAGTATGAAATAGCTTTGGAGCATAATGTTAAAACTTTGTAGATCAGGAGAACCGGGATTGGATGGGTTCGGCGATAGGGGAGCCGTCAAATCATCACAGCGCGCGCAAGACTGCGGTCCCCTATACCTCAGTTTGTCAGCAAACGCGGCGCTAGACCAGGATCAACCGACCAAGCCCGGCAGCCAAAGGACAATCTCTGGAAAAGCGATCATGAGCCCCATGACGAGAAGATTTAGACCGATGAAAGGAAGGGCGGCACGGTAGATATCGCCCATGGTCGTGTCCGGGGATGAAATGCCTTTCATGACAAACAGTGACAATCCGAAAGGCGGCGAGATCGTCGCCATCTCCAAGTTCAGCATCATGAGCGCACCGAACCATATCGGATCCCATCCCATGGCCCCAACAATCGGCATGAAAATTGGGATTGTGACCATGATGATGGAGGTTTGTTCAATGAACATGCCGAGAAAGAGCACCACAATCTGCATCAGTATAAGAATGACGAAGGGGTGAACCGGTAGGTCCGTGGCAAGGCTGGTAATCGCCGGGGTAACTCCGGAAAAGCTTAGAAGCTGGCTGAACGCGGCGGAACTGGTCAGAATGATCAACACCATGACTGAAAGAGAGGTCGCTGAACCGATAGCCTTCTTGGCGACCTGCCAGTTCAGTTTTCCATAGGCCATTGCCACGAGGAAGCTGAGCAAGGCGCCCACCGCGGCGGCCTCGGTCGGCGTCGCGACGCCTGCGAAGATGGTTCCGATTACCATGAGAATAATCGACATTGGCGGCAGCACATGGACCAGGGTATTTCGCAGGCGCCGTGGCAAGGGTGTCGGTTCCACCGCATATACCGGTGCCAAGTGAGGCTGTAGCCGGCAGCGAATTATTATGTATGCAACATATGTGATGGCCAGCAGAAACCCTGGAATGATGATCCCGATAAGCAGCTTGCCCACCGAGATTCTGCCGAGGCTGGCCAGAATCACCGCCAAGGCGCTGGGCGGAATCATGATCGCAAGGCTGCCGCTCGCCAGAATCGGTCCGAGCGACATCGATTTCGCATAGCCCCGGCGTTCCATTTCCGGTGACAAAGTCGAACCAAGCATGGCGACGCTGCCCATGGCGACGCCGGTCAGCGTGGCGAACAAAGCGCCGGCACCCACGGCAAGAACCGCCAGTCTCCCGGCGATGCGCCCCAGCCATTCGTCCAGAACGTCGATCATCCTGAAGGCGATGCCGGAGTGAAACATCACCGTCCCCATGAGAATGAACATGGGAATCGGCACCAAAATGAACGTCGATACAGAGCTATCGATGCTGAGGATCAGCTGGTTTAGGCCGATCGTGCCCCCCCAGAAAATGTAGACACCAACCAAGTTGACCAGCATGAACGCGAGCGCGACGGGCAACCCCATGAGCAGCAGCACGCCCAGGCCGCCAAAAAAGAAAATCAGAAAAAACCACCACTCCACGGAGATTCAATCCTGTCGTGTTGCTGTTGCGTCGCCCGGCTCGGCCGGGCCCAGCGACAACCACGCACGCCGCAGGAACTGTAGGCCGAGGAGCAGGCTACCAAACGGAATCACAACCAGATTTACCGCCCGGGGAATCTCAATCTCGGCCGGAATACGAATTCCTTTCTGCAGAGAATTCACCACCTCGAGCGTGCCGAACAAGGCGAGGCAAAAGCAAATTGCGGCCCCGAGAATAGAGCCGAAGATCTGCAGGCGACGCCTTGTCTGCATGTCCAAAACGCTGACAAGCAGGTCGATCGAGACATGCTCCTCGCGCCGCAAGACCCAGGCGGCGCCCAGAAAGGTGATGTAAAGCAGCATCGTGCCGCTGATCTGATCGATCCCAAACAGACCTTCGTGAAGGCCATAGCGGAAGATGACCTTGATCGTCGTCACGAGCATGACGGTAATCAGCAGGGCTGCGGCAAGCATCGCGGCGCCGTCCACGATCAGATCGAAAACGCGCAGCACCGCGTGGGGGCGCGGGTGTGAGGAGGATTGATCAGTGCCGTTGCCGGTCAAGGACTACACTTCCACCACAAAGGTTCCAGCCGTTGCTTCCCGATTGCCGCAAACCCGGTTGGCCGGGCAGAGGTCGATCTTCTTGAAGCAAGAGTGGCCGGCCGGCCGCACAAGGCCCCACTCGTGCGGGCGGCCTGCCTCGGTATCTCGACCCGCCTACTGAATTCCCAGCAGGCGCCGGGCTTCGGCATAGTCTTCGGCACTCATGACAGATTTGAAGTGAGCCCAAAGCGCATCGCTGGCGGTCGCATTCCAGATCTCGGCTTCTTCCGGGGAGAATTCGACGACCTTCATTCCTCCCGCCTGCATGCCGACCAGCTGCGTAGCCTGGAAGGCGGAAACCCAACCTTGCGACCACGCCTGCGTCTTTCGCGAGGCCTCCAGCATGATCTGCTGCAAGTCCTCCGGCAGGCTGTTCCATTTGTCGAGATTCATCTTAATACTGATGCCGTCGCGATAGAGCGGATGCTTCACCAGGTACTTCGACACCTCCTGCCAGCCAAAATTGGTGAACCCGTCATAAAACGGCCAGGTAAAGCCCTCCACAGTGCCGCGCTCCAGGGCCAGGTAGACCTCGCCGGGAGGCAGCGTCACCGGCTCCGCGCCGATCGCATCGACAAAGAAGCGTGTGAGCGGGGGCACCCGAATCTTCATCCCCTTGAGATCCCCGATGCCGGAGATCTCCTCTTGGGTATACATGAAATGGTTGCCAGTACCGAGCTCGCCGGAGAAATGCCCCAGATAACGAACGCCATGCTTCTCGAACATCTTGACGACGAAGTCGAACAACTCGCTCCCGGGCCCGTTGTCCGGGATCTCGTAGGGTGAAAGCTCAGTAAAGTAGCCGCCCGGGACAACACCGGCCCAATAATTCGGCGCGCCATACCAAATGTCGAACACACCGCGCACCAATGCCTCGGGCTGATCAAATGTCGGGATGACTTCCTTCGCACCCTTGAATTCGATAACCAGCCTGCCACCGGACATTTCGTTCACAGTGTTGATGTATTTGATGCCGATGTCAGCAGCAGACGATACGCCGGGCGGCCAAGCACCCACCATGACGAGCTTGATGGGGTCGGAAGCCGCATGACTTTGACCGGTGATGCCGATCAGCAGAACCGCCAAACCGGCGGCAAACATTGTTAGAGAACGCCTAAAGTGTCGCATCGAACCTCTCCTCTCAGAAACCGACGTTTCGCAGAAGTGATGTCACAAGTTTTGGGATGAAACGCGACGCCTCGCCGGCGTACGATTACCCAAGACTTGCAGGTTCCTCCGAATCCGTCGCATGATTTGGGAAGGTCGTAGAGGTCACCCGAAGCGGATGTTTACTGGCTCCACCACTCCGTTTCGACCGGCTTGCGCCGTCTCGAATACCCCGCATGCCTCCCTCTGTCCCAGCATTTGTTCGAGCGCCTGACCCATAGGGTCAAAAACTTCAGGGCTATTTTGATTCTATGGTATGATAAATAGTACCATTGGGGAAAATCAATAGAAAAATTCCGAATCAGCGAAGGGGCACGGGTGCAGAAGACCAGGGGAATAAAAATTCGTGTGAAAACTTTTTCGCCGAGGGACGACGTTCATGGTGCCGGTCGCAAAACCGGTCATGGCGACTATCCGGCGCATCGCGAGGCCTCTAGATCATGACCACACAAAAGATGGAGAGCGATCCACACCGTCCCTCCGAGCTGCTTGATGCGCTCCGCGGACTCGGCGTGCAACTTGCTGTCTCCGTTCCGGACAGTTGGCTCAGCGAGATCCTGATCCGCATCGAGCAAGAACCATCGATGTCTTTGATTCGTGCAACCCACGAGGAGGAAGCGCTCGCGGTCGCCTGCGGAGCACGGTTGGGCGGGCGCCGCAGCGTGCTCATGATCCAAAACGTTGGGCTGTTGACCATTGGCGCGGGGATGGTCTCACTGGCCCAGCGCTATCAGTTTCCGCTTCTTATTCTTGCCTCCTATCGGGGTACGCTGGAAGATGCCATCTTTTATCACATCCCCAAGGGTCGCGTGACGGAACCCGTACTGCAAGGGTTTGGATTGCGCTATGCCGTCGCCAATTCCGAACGCCCTATCGGCGAACAGGTGAAACAAGCGGCAACCTTTGCCGAAGAATCGTCCAATCCCTTCGTTCTGCTTCTGGCCCAAAAGGATATTCAATGGTGAATGTTTCCCGTCCAACCCGCGAGACCTACTACCGTGTTCTCGCCGATTGCCTCTCCGAGGAGACGCTCGTCGTCACCGCCCTCGGCAACGCATCGTATCTCTGGGCGAAAATCCGCGATGCGCCAGAAAACTTCTATCTCGAAGATGCGATGGGGCTGGCCTTACCGCTGGCCTTGGGGCTCGCCGTGGCTCAACCCGAACGGAAGGTGGTTGTGGTCGAGGGCGACGGCGGCTTGCTTATGCATATGGGCGCGCTGGTGACGCTGGGTGCCATCGCCCCGGAAAATCTGACCGTTCTGCTGATACAAAACGGGGTTCACGCGGCCTCCGGTGGCCAGCCGCTAACCAACGCAAGCCTCGATTTCGCCAATCTCGGCCGCGTCTTGGGTTTGAAGCATGCTGAAAATATCGACTCGGCGGAAAGCTTTCGGACGACCATCGTCGCCGCCCTGGAAAGACGCGGTCCGTCGCTACTTGCGTTAGCCACTGAGCCGGATCTCACGGCCGCGATGCCGCCATTTAGCTTGGACCCGGTCGGAACCAAGCGGCGTTTTACGGAAGCGATCGGCGCGCCACAATACCTACCGACTTTCTTTGGCGGCGGAAAGCTCGTGGCGCCCAAATTCTAAGCCCCAGTATTGAAGACTCAGCTCATGGGGCAAGCCCGGTACGGACGACCGGTTTAATGACGTCACCACTCTCAGATGCGCGCACGGCCTCGTTGATATCGTCCAGGGCATAGAACTTTATCAACCTATCGAAGGGAAAGAGGCCCTGCCGCCAAAAGTCGATGAGTTGCGGCACGAATACATCCGGAACGCAATCGCCCTGCATGATGCCTTTTACCGTGCGGCCGAAGAGAATTGAACTCATCTCGAACGTCACTTCGGTGCCGAGAGCCGCCGCGCCGATAAGACCGCAAGTGCCCGGTATCTGGAGGCTTTCCACGGCTTGCCGGAAGACCTTGGGCAGTGACGTGCATTCAAGAGAGAAGTTAACACCGCCCCCCGTGGTGGCCCGAATCTCCTCTACGGTGTCCACCTGCGCAGCGTTCAGAATATGGGTGGCGCCGAATTCACGCGCCAGTTCAAGACGGCTGTCCCTGATATCGATGGCGATAATCGTCGCGCAGCCCGTAAGCTTAGCCGCCATGATCGCGGCCTGGCCGACCGCGCCGGCGCCAAATACGGCGATGCTCGAGCCGGGCCGGGGTTTGAGTGTGTTGATGACGGCCCCCGCCCCTGTCTGGATGCCACAGCCGAGGGGTCCCATGATCTTGAGCGGAACATCATTGGGGACCTTGACCAGGTTGCGCTCAGACGCGATCGCCCGGTCGGCGAACGAGGACTGGTTGAAGAAGCACCCGCTGATCTTCTCGCCCTTCGTACCCTGAACGGTCGAGGAGCCGTCGAGGCGGCAGCCGCCGAGATTTCGCGGATAGAACTCCACGCAAAAGCCTGGAAATCCTTGCTGACAGTTCGCGCACTGGCCACAAGATGCGTAAGTCAGTATCACGTGGTCCCTGGGGCCACCTTTGAGACTTTGCTGCCGATCCGCTCCACCACGCCCGCACCCTCGTGGCCTAGAACCGCGGGAAGCGGCACCGGATAGTTTTGATCGCGTACGCCGAAGTCAGTGTGACAAACGCCGGTGGCGTGAATCTGCACCAAGACCTCATCGTCTCGAGGATCGTCCAGCTCGACCTTTTCGATGACAAAGGGGCCGGATTTTTCCTTTACGACCGCTGCAGTGATCAGAACCATTTTTCTTTGCCCGTGTTTGTTCCTGAAGCGGCGTCACTGCTAGAAAGGGAATTCTCGCTTGCCGAGTTGGATCGTGATCCATTTCACCTCGGTCATTTCCTCGATCGAGTAGCGGCCGCCTTCGCGCCCGAACCCACTATCCTTGACCCCACCGAAAGGCACATGGGGCTCATCGGAGATGGTGCAGTCATTCACATGCACCATGCCGGCCTCGAGCCGAAGCGACAGATCGAAGGCTTTTTGCAGATCGTTCGTGATCACGGCGGCCGACAGACCATAGGCGGTATCGTTCGCGATCTCCAGCGCCTCTTCTGAATCGCTCGCGGAGATGATCGACACAACGGGGCCGAAGGTTTCTTCGTTGTAGATGCGCATTTCCGGGTTCACACCGGTTAATACGGTCGGCTGGTAGAATCTGCCATCGTGTGAGCCACCCAGGAGGACGCTCGCCCCCTTTTCCTTGGCGTCCGCGATATGGCCGTCAATGAACTCGCATTGCTGCGGGCGAATCAACGGTCCGACTACGGTTTCTGGATCATGCGGGTCGCCAACCTTGATCGAGGCCACCTTCTCAATGAAACGATCGCAAAATTCGTCGAACAGCGGGGCCTCGACGATGACCTTCGAGCTGGCCATGCAAACTTGCCCTTGGTGCAGAAGGATGCCAAAGGCGGCGGCGTCCACCGCATAGTCGAGTTGCGCATCCTTGAGCACGATCAGCGGGCTTTTCCCGCCCATCTCGAGGGTGAACTTCTTTAGATGCTTGGCTGCCTCTACGGCCAGATATTTCCCGGTGCGCGTAGATCCCGTGAAGGTGATCATGCGGACCCGTGGATCCGATATGATCTTTTCGCCGACTTGGGCCGGAACCCCCGGAATGACGTTTAGGACACCTGGCGGCAACCCGGCTTCCTCGAAGACCTCGGCGATCTTCAAGCCCGATACCGGTGTTTCCTCCGACGGCTTCAAGATGAAGGTGTTTCCGGCCGCGAGCGCGAACGCGATCTTCTTCATCGACAGCAAGAACGGAGAATTGAAGGGGGTAATGCCGGCGATCACGCCAAGCGGCCGCCGAATCGACATTGAAACCTGACCCGGCATCGTCGTGGGCATGGTCTCGCCAAAGGCATGGCGTACGTCGCCGGCGGTGCTACGAAGCAGATCGAGCACATACTCGATCTCCCACAGCGCCTTGTTGAAGGCCGAACCGCATTCATCAATCAGCGCATCCCTGATCTCCGCCGTGCGCGCCTCGATGACTCTGGCCGTGTGCAGCAGCAATTCCTCCCGCTCCGCCACCAAGGATGAGCCCCAGGTGGCGGCTGCGCGGTATGCCGCCGTGATCGCCTGTTCGATTTCTTCCGCGCCGGCCTGTTGCACCCGCGCAAAGATTTCGCCCGTCGCGGGATTGAAGTCATCGGCAACGATGTTTCGGGACGAATTCACCCATTGCCCGTCGATGAAAAGCTTATAGGTGGGAACGCCGTCGATCGTCTCAAATGATGCAGGTGCCATGCTTTCCGTTTCCCCTTGGTGCGCCCCTAGCGGATAGAATTGCAGCGGACGACGGTAACCCAGTGTGATTTCTCGCCATGAACAGGGCAATTCATAACACCGCTGAACCAGCCGTTCCGTTTATCAATTGGTTGCGTCATACTAAGGTTGGTACGATAAGATGGCTAGCGCAAATTGGCGCGCATCGAATCGGTCCGCCACAGTGGTGATCTGGCGGATCTCTTTCGCGGCATCATGCAAGGTGACAGCGTCCCCGACGTTTTCGTTCCCCAATTGATCGATTTTTGGCGACAGGGTCGCTTTCCCTTCGATAGACTGATCGAATTCTACGACCTCGACGACATCAACGAGGCGGTCCGGGCATCAGAGAGCGGCGCGGTCATCAAGCCGGTCGTTCGCACCGGCCGCCGATAGGCTGATCGCCATGGCCATTGTGGAAGTCCGAATCGACCGCAGCAAGCCGTTGCGCGAGGACTCGGCGACGGGGCACAACCGCTGGCATACCGACCTTCCGGCCATCGCCCGTGTCCGCCCCGGCGACGAATTGATCCTGGAGACCCGCGACGCACTCGACGGCCAGATCGGCCCCGAGGCGACGATCGAGACGGTCGCCGCCATGGACAGTAACGTCGTTCATCCGCTGACCGGCCCGATCCATATCGAGGGCGCTCGGCCCGGCGATCTGCTGGAGGTCGAGATCGTCGACATCATGCCCAACGGCTTTGGCTACACGACCCAATCGACGGCGTTCGGGTTCCTGCGCGACTTCTTTCCCGATCCCTACCTCGTTCGCTGGCAGCTCGGCGCCGACGGGGCGGTGTCGGAGGACGTGCCGGGGGTCCGCATCCCGACGGCGCCCTTCATGGGCGTCATCGGCGTCGCCCCCGACCGGCGACTGATGGAAATCGCCGTCATGCGCGAGCAGGCCGCGATCGAGCGCGGCGAGTTCCTGTTCCCACCGACCGAGCCGGCCGGTGCGGTGCCGGCGGGACCGCGCGGCCAGACCGGGCTGCGCACCGGCCCGCCGCGCGAGCATGGCGGCAACCTGGACATAAAGCAGACCGTCAAGGGCACCCGCATGTTCTTCCCGGTCTTTGTCGACGGCGCGCTGTTTTCGGCCGGCGATGCACATTTCGCCCAGGGCGACGGCGAGGTCTGCGGCCAAGCCATCGAAATGTGCGCAACCCTGACTGCGCGGTTCACGGTCCATAAAGGCCGCGCCGCCGCCGAGGGCATCACCCAGACCCGGTTCATCTGCGAGGAACCGGCGGCCGCGGCGCGACGTTTCTTTGTGACGACCGGCCTGTCGCTGGCCGACGACGGCACCAATTATTCCGAGAACGCGACCCTGGCGGCGCGGCGGGCGCTGCTCGACATGATCGACTATCTCGGCGGCCGGGGGCTCGACTGGCAACAGGCCTATGCGCTCTGCAGCGTCGCCGTCGACCTGCGCATCAGCGAGCTCGTCGACGTCCCCAACGTGGTCGTGTCCGCGTTCCTGCCCCTCGATATATTCGCTTGAAATGTGGCCACTTGACGCACCGCCGGCGCCACGGACAAGCGTTGCAGCGTGTCGGAATACCGGCCAAGGTTCTATCTTTAATAAGATGGTTTGTTTGACTTTACATATTTAGACGGTGCTGCGTAGACTGGCTTTTTGGCCGCGCCAGGGGGTAGGCAATCGGGTATTATGGGAACCGGCGGCCGGTGCCGCCGGAACGGCAAACCAGATAGCGGGATATGGCGAGCGTCGATCTCAAGAACCTGTGCAAGCAATACGGCGTCGTTAAGGCTGTGATCGATCTGACGCTGCATTGCGAACAGGGCGAAATGCTGGCGCTGCTGGGGCCTTCGGGCTGCGGCAAGTCGTCGACGCTGAAGATGATCGCCGGCGTCGAGGACATCAGCGACGGCGAAATCTGGTTCGACGACCGCATGGTCGCCGACCTCGCCCCGGGTCAACGCAACATCGCCATGGTGTTCGAGGACTATTCGCTCTATCCGCACATGACGGTGTTCGACAACATCGCCTTTCCGCTCAAGATCCGCAGCACCGATCGCGCCACGATCAAGACCAAGGTGGCGGATGTCCTGCGGCTGCTCGACCTCGAGGAAATGGCGGACGAGGGCGTGCGCAACCTCAGCGGCGGCGCCCAGCAGCGCATCGCTATCGGCCGCGCGCTGGTCCGCGACCCCTACCTGATCCTGTTCGACGAGCCGCTCAGTCATCTCGACGCCGACCAGAAGGTGCAGCTCCGCACCGAGATCAAGCGCCTTCAGCAGGTCCAGGGCCTGACATCGATCCTGGTCACCCACGACCAGACCGAGGCGACGGCGATGGCTGACCGCATCGCAGTCATGGACTATGGCGTGCTGCAGCAAGTGGACGCCCCGCAAACGCTATACGATCACCCCGCCAATCGCTTCGTCGCCAGCTTTATTGGCGAACCGCCGATGAACCTTATCGAGGGCCGGGCGCGCGACGACGGTGGGCACATGGTCGTGGAAAGCGTCGGCCTGCGCCTTGAGCTCGACGACCAACTGGGCGGCCGGCTGCGGTACAACATGGCTAAGCCCGATATCGTGCTGGGCATCCGCCCGGAACATGTCGAGCTGTCGCCCGGGCGCGACGGCGAAGGCGACCCCGGTGTGCTGCTGAGCGAGGTCTTCTTTCGCGAGCCGCGCGGCGATGCCGACGTCCTGCTGCTCGACCTGCCGCGCCCCAACGGCACGGTCAGCCATGCCATGGACGACACGGTGGGCCGCATCCGGGTTGAGATTTCCGGGCCCGCGGCGATCCGCGCCGGCGATTCGGTGACCCTGCGCGTGCCCGAGCAGCACGTCAACGTTTTCGACGCCTATAGCGGCGTGAACCTGCTCCTGCCAGACAGATATTAGGGCGATGAACGACGGTCAAGATCTTCGCCTCGACGGCATCGTCAAAAGCTATGGCGAGACCACTGTGCTGGAGGACATTTCGCTGACAGTCGGTCCTGGCCAGGTGCTGGGGTTGACCGGGCCGTCGGGCGCCGGCAAGACGACGATCTGCCGCCTGATCAGTGGCATCGAAAAGCCCGACGCCGGATCGATCCGGTTCGGCGACTGCGACGTGACCGACTTGCCGACGCAAGAGCGGGGCGTGGCCTATATGTTCGAGAGCTATGCCCTTTATCCGCAGCTGACGGTGGCGGACAATATTGCCTTTCCCCTGCGCTCGCCGGTCAACAAGGGCCGCTATGCCGCCGACGAGATCGAACGCCGTGTCCGCGAGGTGTTGGACCTGTCCGAGCTGACACCCCTAACCGAGCGCCTGCCGAGCGAATTGTCGGGCGGGCAGAAACAGCGGGTCGCGCTGTGCCGGGCGCTGGTCCAGGAACCCGCGGTCTGGTTGCTCGATGAGCCGATCTCCCACCTCGACGCCAAGATGCGGAACAAGTTGCGCGGATCGATCCGTCGCCGCCAGATCGCCACCGACCGGCCGACGATCTGGACCACCCCCGACGCCACCGAGGCGGCGTCGGTGGCCGATTCCGTGGTCGTGCTGATCGAAGGCCGCATCCACCAGCAAGGCGCGCCCGAGGATATCTACCTGCGCCCGGTCAACACGCAGGTCGCGCGACTGGTCGGTGATCCGGCGATGAACCTGTTGTCGGGTACGCTGCGCCGCGAGGCCGACGTACTGATCTTCGAACACGAGGCGATGAACCAGCCCCTGCCGCCGGAACTCGACCGCCGCATCCAGCAGGGCACGCACGATTCCGCCATCGTGCTTGGCATCCGCCCCGCCGCCATCAACCTCCACGACCGGGACCGGCCCGCCAATGGGGTGACGATCTCGGCCCAGGTCTATGCCTGGGAACCGTTCGGAAAATACGCCATCGTCAGCGTCAAGATCGGGTCCGATCTGGTCAAGATCAAGACCAGCCGGACCCGCCCGTTCGAGATCAATACGACGATCCCGCTGTCGTTGGACGCCGACCGCCTGGTCGCCTTCGACGAAGGCACGGGAAACGCAATCTAACCACAACAACCCACAACAAACGGCTCGATAAAACGGAAGAGAGGAGGCCATCATGACAAGAAAACGGACACCGGAACGGACCATTCGGTTGCTTGGGCTCGCGGCCGGAATGACTGCCGGCTTAACCCTGGCCATGGCGGCGTCGGGCGCGAACGCCTGGTCCTACAAGGAAGCGGCGGCGCCCTACAAGGGCACCACCGTCAGGGTGCTCGACGAGATCACCCCGCTGCAGGAAACCTTCGCCCCGCTGGTCAAGCAGTTCAACGACGAAACCGGCATCAACGTCGAATACGAACTGCTCAACCACTTCGAGGTCATCAACAAGGGCCAGTCGGACATGCTGTCCGGCCGCGGCTATTACGACGCCGTGATGAACCATCCGTTCCAGCTTGGCCTGCTGCTCGACGCCGGCGTCCTGCGGCCTCTGGATGATCTGATTGGGAACGCCAAGCTGACCAACCCGGATTTTGACCTGGACGATCTGATCGAACCGTCCTTCAGTTCACTATCCAAGTTTGGCGGAAAGACCTACGGGTTCCTGAACTGGAACTACAACTCGGTCTACTGGGCGCGCGGCGACCTGCTGGGCGATCCGGGCGAGCAAGCGGCGTTCGCGGCCAAGTACGGTTATCCGCTGGCGCCGGCGGCAACGCTTCAGCAGATGCGCGACATTGCCGAATTCTTCACCCGCAAGGCGGGCGAGAAGCTGGCCGGTAAGACGCTGGAGAGCGACTTCTACGGAGTCGTATTGGAAGGTTCGAAGGGCGGCACGACCTACCAGCATGTCTGGTTCTCGTTCGTCAAGAACTACGGCGGCCGGTTTTTCGACGACGACGGGCGGCCGACGGCCGATAGCCCCGAGGTCGTCGCCGGACTGGCGGCCTGGGCCGCGCTGTGGGACTTCGCCCCGCCGGGAATGGCCGAATATTCGCTGATCGACGTGCCGACCGTGATGGGCAACGGCATCGCCGCCCAGACCATAGCGTGGAGCGATTTCGTCCTCGGCATCGACAAGCCGGGCGCCTCCGACCTCGCCGGCAAGTTCGTCTATGCGCCGATCCCGCGCAACGGCGAGTCCAATGGGGGATACTACACCGCGGCGACGCCGTCGGGGATGAACATCAACGTCCACTCCAAGAACCCGGAGGCGACCTTTCTGTTCCTCCAGTGGATGGCGGAAAAGTCGACGCAAAAGGCGCTGCTGGCTGCCGGTAAAGGCGGGGTGCCGATCCGCAACAGCTCCTGGTCGGACCCGGTGCTGACGAATTCCAGCCTCGCAGACCTGTTCCAGGCCATGCGCGGCTCGATGAAGGGCGGCATTGCGGAGCCCAAGTTCCCGCGCCTGCTGGAAATGGGCGACGCGATGAACGGAATCCTCCAACAAGTCGGTCTCAAGTCGTTGACCCCGGCCCAGGGTGCCAAGGAATTGCAGGCGGCCCTGTTGGCAATCTGCGAAAAGTGCCTGCTGCAACCCTGACCCGGTAACACAACGCGGGCCGGCGCGCCACAAGAGAGTTGGAGGTATGATGACTGCCATCGGTGAGGCGCCGGCTGCGCGGTCGGCCAAACGCCGCGAGGAGGGATTCTGGTACCCCTATATCCTGATCGCGCCGACGATGATCACGCTGACCATCGTCGGCTTGATCCCGTTCCTGTTCACCGTCTTGCTCAGCATGCTCGAAATGAAGTTCGGCCAGGTCAAGGGCTTCGCCGGCTTCGACAATTACGCCGAACTGCTCGGCGACGGCCGCTTCTGGAGCAGCCTCAAGGTCACTTTCCTTTTTGTCATAATCGCGGTGCCGATCGAATTCATGCTCGGCATGATCGGCGCCCTGGCGCTCAGCCAACGCATCTATCTGCGCAGCGTCCTGATCCCGTTCCTGTTCATCCCGACGATCATGGCCCCCATCGTCGTCGGCCTGCTGTGGAAGATCATGCTCGCCGGGTCGTGGGGGTTCCTGTCCTACAACATCCTCGAACAGTTCGACATCCTGGCCGGCACGTCGGTTTTCGCCTCACCCAACCTGGCGCTCTACGGGATTATCCTGGTCGACGTCTGGCAGTGGACACCGTTCATGATGCTGGCCTTCTTCGCCGGCTTGCAGGCGATGCCGGTCAATCCGTACAAGGCGGCCGCCGTCGACGGCGCGACGCCGATCCAGATCTTCTTCAAGATCACGCTGCCGATGATGGCGCCGCTGCTGGCGGTGATCGGGTTGTTGCGGTTGATTGACGCCTTCAAGGTCTTCGATTCGATCTTTCTGCTGACCAGCGGCGGGCCCGGCACTTCCACCGAATCGGTTAGCATGCTGGCCTATAAGACGACCTTCGAATTCTGGCGCATCGGCGAGGCGTCGGCGCTGGCAGTCGTGATCTGGATATTGTTCTTCCTGTTCTGCAACGTGTTCTACCAGGTCGCGAAGAAAAAGCTGAAGGTGTTTTGAGCGATGACGGCACGCAGCCAGAGGCACGCCAGGGACGTCCGCCGGGGCATGGTGTTAACCGCGCTGATCGTCTGTTATGCGGTCATCGTGCTGTTCCCGGTCTATTGGATGGCGACGATGATGGTGAAGCCGGCAACGGACATGTTCGCCCGTCCCACGGTCTGGGTGTTCGAGCCGACGCTGGAACATTTTACCTATATCATCGAACACGGTTTTGCCGGCAACCTGCTGACCTCGTTCCTGATCGCCACCCTCAGCACACTGCTGGTCGTCATCGTCGGCACCCCGGCGGCCTATTCCTTTGCCCGTTTCAAGCTGAAATGGCGCGACGATCTGTTCTTGTTCATCCTCGCCACACGGATGGCGCCGCCGGTCTGCCTGGTGATCCCGTTCTTTGTCATCTATGCCCGGATCGGGCTGCTCGACACTTATATCGGCATCATCATGGCCTATCTGACCTTCAATCTGTCGTTCTACGTCTGGGTGCTGAGCAGTTTCTGCCGCGACCTGCCGATCGCGCTGGAGGAAGCGGCGATGACCGATGGCTATTCGCGCATCCAGGTCTTCACCAAGATCACCCTGCCGCTGCTGCGGCCGGGGATCACAGCGACCGCCGTGCTGTGCTTCATCTTCGCCTGGAACGAGTTCCTGTTCGCCTTCCTGCTCGGCGGCAGCGTCGTGAAGACGCTGCCGGTGGCGATCCCCGATCTGATCACCACCCAGGGGGTGCGCTGGGGCGAGATGGCGATTGTCGGCATGGTGGCGATGGTCCCGGTGATGATCGGCGTCTTTTTCATGCAGAAGCACATCGTCCGAGGCCTGACCATGGGCGCGGTCAAGGGCTAATCAGGGAGATATTTCCATGGCTCATCACGAGCTGCCATCGACACCGGACAACGTCCATTGGGGCTATTTCGAGGCCGCTCGGGCGCCGGTGCTGACCATCGCGTCCGGCGACATTGTCGACATCGATTGCCTATCCGGCGAGCCCGAGGACATGCCCGCCGCCGACCAAGGCTTCGAGGTCCTGGCCGAGCATGTCGCCGTCCACGAACAATGCGAACGCGGTCCGGGGCCCCATTTCATGACCGGGCCGATTGCCGTCGACGGCGCAGCGCCCGGCGATGTGCTGGAGGTGCGTATCCGCGACATCCGGCCGCGGGTGGACTGGGGCTGGAACATCATCGAGCCGTTGCTCGGCACCTTGCCGGAGGACTTTCCCGAGCAGCGCCGGCTGCATATCGGCATCGACCGCGCAGCGGGCGTGGCCAAGCTGCCGTGGGGGCGCGACCTGCCGCTGCGGCCCTTCTTCGGCGTCATGGGGGTGGCGCCGCCGCCGGCCTGGGGGCGCGTCTCCTCGGTCCAGCCGCGCGCCCATGGCGGCAACATGGACAACAAGGAACTGGTCGCCGAGACGACGCTTTATTTGCCGGTGTGGAACCCGGGCGCCCTGTTCTCGGCCGGCGACGGCCATGGCGTCCAGGGCGACGGCGAGGTCTGCCTGACCGCGCTCGAGACTTGCCTGTCGGGGACCCTGGAATTCATCCTCCGCAAGGACCTGTCGCTGACCATGCCGCGCGCCGAGACGCCGACCCATTACCTGACGATGGGCATGAACGAGGACCTCGACGATGCCGCCAAGCAGGCGCTGCGCGAGATGATCGTCCTGATCCGCGAGCGCACCAACCTCGGCCCGGAGGACGCCTATACCCTCTGCAGCCTGGCCGCTGACATGCGCATCACCCAGCTCGTCGACGGCAACAAGGGCGTCCACACCATGCTGGCCAAGGACATGATCGCCTGACCTGTGCATGGCGAATTCCTAATTTGACCAAAAATTCTGGTCAAATGCGTACGCGTACGCACTACTGCAACATACCTCAGCACCTGCCCAGGGTGGATAAACTAATTAGCGAGGGCAACCTCAAAACCCAGGATATCTGCGGCTATCTAGGTTTTGAGAAATTCACACCTGAGCAGTAAATAGGAATTCGCCATGCACACGCTTCAGCATCGTTCCGTGTAAGTATATGAATTCATTGATAACTTCCGAACGACTGAAGAGATAACGGACCTGAGACCGTCAACTTATTGCAGATGACGCCCGCCCTGTCGCGACATCCGCATTTTGATTGCAAGAGCGGATCGACGGCCGTGTTTAAAGGCCCGCCATCCGATGTGAGATCGAACGGCAACATCGGGAAAAATGGAGTTGAAACAATGAATTGACTGGGTCATTTTCTGACTTTTGGGCCACATTTGACTGGACTTCCATGGCCAGGAGAGCGGTACTGTCAGCAGTCGAAAGGACGGGTTGCCTCCATGGCCCGTCCCGCCCCGGAGGAGCGACATCCGGGGGTTGGGGCAGTGGGAACGCCGCGCAAGGGGCGCGGTGTTGGAACCATGGAGACCATGATGACCAAGAAGATCAGCCTACCCAAGCAATCCGGAAATGCCCGTTCCGCGAAGGCGAAGACTGCCCCGCCTCGAGGGCGTCAACGTCCGCAGACAAAGAAGCAGATCGCCCTCTCACTGCTGCAGCGTTCCAAGGGCGCCAGCCTCGCGGAGATGCAGCGCGCCATGGGCTGGCAGGAGCACAGCGTTCGAGGCTTTCTCGCCGGCACGGTCAAGAAGATGCCCGGCGTGATCCTCGTCTCCGAGAAGGCCGAGAACGGGCCACGGCGCTATCGCGTCGAAGCCGCCGGGGGGTAAGCGCCATGCCAAGGGACGCTCTGAACGGCGGAGGCCGGGCTCGCCCGGCCTCCGAGGGCCTGACCGAGAAGCTCGCCGCGCTTGCCGATCTCGACGCGGTCGGCCTGAGGGCGGAATGGCGACGGCTCTATCGCTCGCACCCACCCCTGCATATCCGACGGGATCTGCTGGTCCTGGCGATTGCCTGGAAGCTCCAGGAGAAGGTCTATGGTGGCCTGACGGCGGCCCAGAAGGGCAGGCTGGTGGGCATCGCTGCGGAACTCAAGAAGAACGGGGACTTGTCAGGAAGCCCGGCGATCCGCATGAAGCCTGGTATGAGGCTGGTCCGTGAATGGCGTGGCGAGACGCATGACGTGCTGGTGCTCGAGGACGGGTTCGAATGGAACGGCGAACGCCGTCGCTCGCTCTCGGCGATCGCGCGCGAGATCACGGGAACGCGCTGGTCGGGCCCACGTTTTTTCAATGTGCAGCGCAAACCGAAGCCCTTCAGCGGGGAGGAGCGGTCCGATGCGTAGCCGAGGGAATGGAAAGGCCGCCACCCGCTGTGCCATCTACACCCGTAAATCCTCCGAGGAGGGATTGGAGCAGGACTTCAACTCGCTCGATGCCCAGCGCGAGGCCTGCGAGGCCTTCATCCTCAGCCAGAAGCACGAGGGCTGGACGGCGCTGCCGGAGATGTACGACGATGGCGGTATCTCGGGAGCCACCATGGAACGTCCTGCCCTCAAACGTCTCCTGGCCGACATCGAGGCGGGGCACGTCGATACGGTGGTGGTCTACAAGGTCGATCGCCTCACGCGATCCCTCGGCGACTTCGCCAAGATCGTCGAGGTGTTCGACGCACGCGGTGCGTCCTTCGTCTCAGTCACCCAGCAATTCAACACCACGACCTCGATGGGGCGGCTGACCCTCAACATGCTGCTCTCCTTCGCCCAGTTCGAGCGCGAGGTGACGTCTGAGCGGATCCGCGACAAGATCGCCGCCTCGAAGAAGAAGGGCATGTGGATGGGCGGGCTGCCGTCCTTGGGATACGACGTCGACGACCGGAAGCTCGTCGTCAACGCGGCCGAAGCCGAGACGGTGCGCCATATCTACCGGCGCTATGCGGAGCTCGGCTCCGTTCGAGCCTTGAAGGATGAACTGGATCAGGACGGGATCGTCAGCAAACTCCGCGTCGACAGATATGGACGCCAGACGGGCGGCAAGCCTCTGGCTCGCGGGGCGTTGTATCTGATGCTGCAAAACCGGATCTACCGCGGCAAAATTGTCCACAAGGACAAATGCTATCCCGGCGAGCACGCGGCGATCGTCGACCAGGGCCTCTGGGACAAGGTTCAGGAGATGCTCTCCTCGAACCGCGTCGAGCGTAAGAATGGCGGAAGCGCCAGGGAACCCAGTCTGCTGGCGGGGCTGATCTTTGACGACGGCGGCGAGCGCATGACGCCCACACACGCCAACAAGAAGGGCCGACGCTACCGCTATTACGTAACCCACTCGCTGATCAAGCGCGGACGACCGAAGGCGTCCGACGCCGCTCGCCGCGTGCCGGCGGGCGACATAGAGCGCCTCGTCGAAGAACGGCTCATCGCCTTTCTCAAGGATGACGGGGAGCTGCACGGTGTCCTTGTAGAGAGAATTTCCGAGGCCCATGAGTTCGAGATCCTGATCGCCGAGGCCTCCAGCCTCGCGAAGCGGTGGCCGCGCATGCCTTTTGTCGAAAGGCGCCAATGGCTTCAGGGTGCCATCGCCCGGATCACCCTGAACCCCAAAAGCTTGGAGATCAGGCTCCGCAGCGAGCCTCTGGTCAATCTCCTGCGCAGCGGTGAAGAGATCGGCGCTCACGATCAGACGACCCTGCCTGACCAGCCGGTGCTGGTTCTGACGATCGCGGCGCGGTTGAAGCGAACAGGGATGGAGAAGAAGCTCTTGATCGGGGGCGCGAACAAGCGGTCCGGTACCAAGGCGGACGCCGGCCTGCTGAAGCTGATCGCCCGGGCCAATGAGCTGCAAGAAATCTTCACACGCGGCGGCCGGCCGATATCCGAGATGGCGGAGGACGCCGGCTTGAGCAGCTCCTACTTCACCCGGATGCTGCGGCTCAGCTTCCTTGCACCCGACATCACCCGGGCGATCCTCCATGGCCGCCATCCGGCGGAGCTCACCGCCAACAAGCTGATGGCCGACACCCGCGCGCCGTTCGATTGGCATGAACAGCGCGCCCGGCTCGGCTTCATCTGAACCGCACCCTCCTCGCAACACCGCCAACGCCTTTCGCCTCCAACAGGCGGAGGGCGATCTCGTTCGGAGGCGCGATTCGCGTCGCGGCGGGGCCGCGAACCGTACCACTCGAACGGCCGAAAGAGATATTCGGGGTATCGGGCCCCCACATACGGGACTCGGTTGTCTCACGGGACCGCGTGGCCGATGCGCATAGGCCCTAAACCCCCGCAAAGAGTCACGAATTTCGCACCGCCGAAAATCTGAAAAACACTGTGATATCAATCACTTAAGTCGTGGCGGTGGGGGAGGGATTCGAACCCCCGGACCGGGCTACCGGCCAACGGTTTTCAAGACCGCCGCATTCGACCACTCTGCCACCCCACCAGCATTGAATTTATTGAATTTTTTGGAACACGAAAACCTCGCAGGTCCATAGATGGTCACAAATTGGTCACGTCGCCTTTCATGTTTCGTTT
>Ga0255057_10000436_pt1 | contig 23869 bp, 23 predicted proteins | sample Cases_109_6_MG_FD_189022 | JGI IMG/M metagenome (GOLD analysis project Ga0255057, IMG submission 189022) | Seawater microbial communities from Amundsen Gulf, Northwest Territories, Canada - Cases_109_6 | ecosystem: Environmental > Aquatic > Marine > Gulf | place: Canada: Northwest Territories... | reverse complement strand
ACCCCGGATCGATGCATGGCGCCTGGTGGGAACTCTCCTCGCATTTGTCTTCGGTCTCGGAATTGGAGCACACGCTCTCGATGAGCTACACGATCGCCCACTATCCACCCGCCTATCACCCAGAACGCTGCGGATGCTGGGCTGGGGAGGGCTCGCCGCCGGCGGAGCCATAGGAATCGCCGCCTCCGTGGTCATCTCTCCTGTCGCGCTTGCATGGGCGGCCGCCGGCGTACTGTTGGCAGCGGCCTACGCGCTGGAGTGGTCCCGCCGGGTGCACTCGACCGTGGGCTTTGCCCTGGCATGGGGGGCCTTTCCCGTGCTGGTGGGCTACTGGGCACAGACCGAGTCGCTCTCGCTCGCCGTTGCAGTCGTTGCCGTCGCGGCCGCTGTCTTCAGCACGTCGCAACGGGCGTTGTCCACACCGGCCCGGCACGTGCGACGAAGGGTGACTGGCGCCACTGCCCAGGTAGGGGAGGCCCACTGGGATCGGTCTACGTTGCTGGCTACCTGGGAGCATCCGCTGCAATTACTCGCCCTGGCGCACGTCGCGCTTGCCATCGGACTGCTCCTGACCCACCTCCCAGGGTAGGGCTCACATCCATGAAAGCGGCTGGTGCTCGACATGCCGCGGGTCGCGATTGGAACCTTCATCTAGAGGCAACTAAGGGGTCGGACCAAACGCGAGTTTCCCGTCCGCCCCGCTACGTCAATCGCGTAGAAGTTCTCGGTGAGGCTCCTCCATGAGGATTTAGCTCAATGGTGCCTGGTGGAGAGGTTCATCGGGCTCCTTCTCCTTCGAACTTCTCGCTTGCCGCGACGAACCTGCCAAGCACCAGATCCCACCCCTCGTTGTAACCGTCGCGTGTCTCCGCCCCGTCCGGTCCGAGCCTTTCCCAGTGGCTGTGCTCGAGATCGACTCTGGTACCGCCGTCTGCCTCACTGAACCGGACATCGATTACCGTGGGGGCCGGCGCCTCGGGGTTGACCTTCCACTCCATCGTCAAGCGGTGCGGCGGCTCCCACACCGATACCACTCCCCAATCGGCTTCGGTTCCGTCGCTCTGAATCTCATAGATCCGCCCCCCGACCCGGCCCTCTATCCGAGCCACTTCGGTGGCCTCGTTCCCGATGGAGTGGGTGGCGAGCGGCCACCATTCAGACAGCCGGTCGGTGAACACCTCAAAAGCCAACGCCACCGGGGCGTTGACCGTGACCGACTTCTTGACGGGTTCAATGACAGTTTGCTCTGTGCTCATAGTTCTTGCCTCCTGTTCAACTGCCGACGCGAAGCCGGCTAATGCCGTGTCCCACAGGCTGTCGATGTACGCACGCAGATCCTCGACTCCGTCAACCGCCACCCGGTAGATACGACGGGTGCCTTCTGCGCGGTCGGCGACGAGCCCGGCATCTTTCAACACGCGAAGATGCTGGGAGACCGCCGGACGGCTGACCGGGACCGCCGCGGCGAGCTGTCCCACCGATTGCGGTCCCCGGCACAGGATCTCGAAGAGTCCCCGACGAGTCGAATCGCCGAGCGCCTCCAAGGCTCCTTGCCGTGTTGCGAACGTTTCGTTAGCCATTACTTACCGTAAGTTACTACTTACGTTTAGCCTTGTCAACCTTTGAGATCTCACGAGCTCAACCGGGGGCCGACGCCGGTGACGCTTCATTGACGGGTGCCTACTACCCGGCGGACCACAGGCCAACACGCCGCGTTTGCCGACGGATCTGGGAAAGACATGGGCAGGTGGATACGCTCGGTATATGTCCGGGCCGTCTCTTGACCATATGTTTGCCAGTCTCACCGGGTTGAGTGTCGGCGACGGATTTGGGGAGCAGTTCTTCTCCCCCGCCATAGTCGCAAAGCACCTTGCGGAGCGGTCTTTGCCGCCCGGCCCCTGGTCCTGGACCGATGACACCAACATGGCGCTCTCGATCGTCGACGTGCTAAACGCCAGCGGCACCGTTGATCAAAACGCACTGGCGTCTTCGTTTGGTAACCACTTCGACCCCACCCGGGGCTATGGACCGGCGATGCATCGGCTATTGCCGCCCTATGCGATCGGGGCCGATTGGCGCCGGGAGGCATCCGGACTGTTCGGCGGTACCGGTTCGTATGGGAACGGGGCGGCGATGCGGGTCGCGCCCCTGGGCGCGTACTTCTCCGATAACCTCGACCGCGTCGTGGCCGAAGCCGCCAAATCGGCCGAGGTCACTCACGGTCACCCGGAAGGAATCGCCGGAGCCATTGCGGTGGCGGTGGCAGCAGCGACGGCGGCCACCGCCGCCGACACGCCCACGCCTGATGCGAACGCGCTTGTAGAGACAGTCATCGCGCACGCGCCCAAGAGCGAGGTCCGGGACGGACTCGAACGTATCCATCGCCTCCCGCCATCGCCACGCTTGTCCCAGGTCGTAAGCCTGCTGGGCAATGGGAGTCGCCTCACGGCACAGGACACCGTTGCCTTCTGCGTCTGGGCGGCCGCCCACCACCTGACCGATTATCCAGCCGCCCTGTGGGTGACGGCCGCAGCCGGTGGGGACGTCGACACAACATGTGCCATCGTTGGCGGCATCGTCGCAGCCCACACCGGCACCGTGGGTATCCCGGCCGAGTGGTTGCAAAGCCGGGAACCGTTCCCCGATTGGGCACTCCAGCGATAAATACCATTGGGGTAGGGAGCGAAAGGGTGCTTCACAGCAACGTGGCGACCAACCGGCTTATCGCATGGCCCGGCCGCCGACCTCGGCTTCGATTCGGGCGGACGCATCCTCCGCCGCGCTCGGCGCCAGCACGCCGGTGGCGACGAGCTCGAAGAGGACCTCACGAACCGTGATCCGGCTGAGCGCCTGAGCCTGGCGCCGGTGGAGGAGGGCCCGATCGACGTCGACGTCCTGATCGAGCTTCTCGAGTGTGTGGGTTGCGCTCTCCACCCAGGCTGTGAAGGTGCGCTTCGCCAGCCGAACCTTCTCACGATCGATGTTGGGCAAGCTGCTGAACTGCTCGAGTTGGGCTGCGGCCTTCTGTGCAGCCAACCTCCTGGCGCTGATCTCGATGTAGGCGACCTCGACGAGATCCTCACCAAGCGGAGGAGGTAGCCAACCGAGCAAGCGTCGATGGGCGCGCGCGTACCACGGGAGGTGGGCCCGGCGCGCCGCTTCAACTTGCAACTCTCCGAGCGACGCCTCGTCGATCTCGTCATCTATCTCATACATCAGTGTCCGAGTCGCGATAGGCGGCAGCAGCCCTGCATCGCTGAGGCTCTGGTAGGTCTCACGCTCGATGTGAAGCCCCCGGAGGGTGAGCACCTGAAGCTCCTCGGCAGACGTGAGATGGCTTCGCACGATGTCGTCCCGGGAAGTGACCTCAGCCGCAGCCAGATGAGCTTCAACTACCTCATCCTCGAACTCAAGCTCCCTCAGCCGGCGACGAGTGGCGCCGATCGCGAAGAGGCGGGCGGCGGCGCTGAGGTACTGATCGGTGCGGCTTGGTTTGTCGAGACCGAGGCGGTGTACGAGAAGCCGGATCGTCGTCGCGTTAACGAGCAGCGTCGCGAGGACGATGCCGCCCGTCATCGCAATGATTGTCTCGCGATGCGGCACCCCATCCGGTAGGGCCAATGCCAGCGCCAGAGCGACCCCGCCGCGTAACCCACCCCACACGACAACTGCCGAGTTACGAGCACCAACCCGCGGCACGAGCCCCGTCTTCTCCAGAAACCAGATCACGGGCAAAACAGCGACTGGCCGCGCTACCAGGACCGCGACAACGCCGATGGCGATCGCATCCAGGTTTTCGCCAATCAGCTCGAAGCTAAGAGCGAGGCCTATGAAGAGGAACAGCAGCGCGTTGGCGACGAACGCCAGTGCGTCCCAGAGTTCGTGAAGCGTGGCGCGGACTTCTGATTTTGCTCTGCTCTCCGTCATGCTTCCCACTAACACGCCAGACGCGACAGTGGCCATCACTCCGGAGAATCCGAGCACGGCGTCTGCCAACACGAAACCACCGTACGCCACCGCAATCGACAGGGCCGCGGCGGGCAGTCTCCCCAGCAACGGCAGCAGCAACACGGCGATAGTGCCGATCACCGCCCCGATCAAAATTCCACCGAAGAACACCTTGACGAATCTGGAGGCTCCGTCGATCAAGGAGAGGGAACCGCCCAAAGCGGCGGCGACGAAGATCTGAGAGAGGACGATCGCCACACCGTCGTTGAGAAGGCTCTCTCCTTCGACCAGCGTGAGCAACCGATTCGACACTCCGAGCTCGCGAAACACCGCCACAACCGCGACCGGATCCGTGGCCGACACGATGACGCCGAAGAGGAAAGCGACCGTCAGTGACAGACTGAGGGCGAGGTCGAGCGAGACCGCCACGAAAAGCGCCGAAATCACGAGGCCCACCGTCGCGAGCGCAGTGATAGGCACGATGTTCCGCATGAACTCCCGCGTAGACAGCATCAGGGCCGCTTCGAAGATCAGGATGGGGAGGAACATGTTGAGTACCAGGGTTTCGAACCCCTCACCGACGATCAACCGGGTGATCGCCAGGTCGGTGCCTAGTTCCGAGACGAGCAGCCCGACCACCGCCAGGACTGCGGTCAGGGGAATGTTGAGGCGACGAATGAATATGCCTACGAGAACAGCGCCCGAGAGAAGCACCGAAGACTCGAGCAGCAGCCGGGGCAGGTCATTCAGAACCAGGTCCACGCCGTTCTCCATGCGCTCGATCCTACAAAACGGGGGACCCGGCCGTCATGGGAGCCAGGGTGTTACAACGCCAGACCGTGGATGGCGGACATTTGGAGAGCACCTACCAGGTCGCCTACTGGTGGTAGTCGGGGCCGATTACCGGATCGGCCGGGCGGCTTCCAGACAGGTGACACCGGTGGGACCCACGGTGGCGGCGTGCCGTGTCCCGGACGGTAGATCTAGCCGATCGCCCGCCCCCAGTTCGGTATCACCTTCGTCGGTATGGAAGGTGATAGAGCCCTCCACGCAATAGAGCACCTTGTGATACGGATGCTCGTGCCAGCCATAGTGATAGCCGGCGCCGTTCGACCATGAATGCGGTTCCAGGCCCTCCGAGTCGAAGGCAGCCCGGATGGCAGCCTCGTTCTTGGCCATCAGCCGGATAGACGCCGACGGATGTCCCCCGGGTACTCGGGGAAATATCGGCCTATCACCGGCAGCTCGAACTCGGAGAGGATCGACCCCTTCGGTTCACGCTCCAGTAAGAACCCGAATGATGCTTCGATCAGCTCTTCGGCCGAGGCGCCACCGCCCAGGTCCTCGAGCTCGTCGAGGCTGACAGTCACTCGATGCTGCGAACTGCTGTCACCGTCCTGCACCACTACCAGGTATTGGTCCCCGGGCTGTTTTGTCACCGTGATCATTGCCATGATGCGACGTTAGCCGCCACCTGCCGGTGCCACTGCAGGTAATGGTCACAGTGGGGGAACCGTCGATCAACCCGGCTCGGGCTGCTACCCGGCCGGCTCCACCGTGAACTCACCATCGTTCTCCCGAATCACCACTCCGGCGCCCTTACCGAGCGGTGCAATGATCTCGCCGCTGAGTCCCAGCACCGCCGCCTCGTTGGTGGGACTGTGGCCGACAACCAGGGCTCGGCCGCCTGCGGGGAGCCGATCGAAGACGGCGCGCAACCCTGCCCCGAGCGCAGCCGAATCTGCTGCCACCAGCTCCGGATCGGCTTTTCGCAACGAGTCGAGGTCGCCGGACCCGGCCCGTTGGTAAGCCTCCCGCCACCGGTCCTCGACCGCAGACCGGAGCATCGGTTCTACCACGATTCCGTTCGGCAGCTCCTGGCCGAGCCCGGCGAGAAAGCACGCGACCGTCTGAGTGGCTCTTTGCGCCCCCGAGGACACGGCCAGTGTGTACCCGCCCCGCAGCCGGCGTCCGATGTCGACGGCAGCCTGTACTCCCTCGGCAGTAAGGACGTCACCCTCGTTGGCAGTGTGCCTGCGGAGCTCAACTTCTTTCATCGGGACCTGTCGCTGTCTCCAAACGCCACGGCGGCCTTGAGCACCAAGAGTACCGGCGAGGTGACCGGCGCATCTGCTCCGCTCCTATAGAACCTCACAGAAGCGACCCGGGCAGAGAGTGACCATGACGAAAATACGCAAGATCGTTAGCGTCGTGTGGCCAGCGGAACCGATCCGGCCTCTTCGCTCCCTTCGGATCACCGGCCTTGCCACGATCGAGTAGATAGAGTGCTGGAGCTCGACTCGAGGCAGGCGTGACCTGCCGCCTATGAGGGTGGCCGATGAAAGCCGAAATCCAGAATATTGTCCTCGAGCAGCGACTGGCATCGCTCGAAGCAGCTCGGGAATGGAGCCCACAGGTCGTCACCGAACTCGAAACTTTGATCCGCACCGGCGACGATTTTGACCTCTTCCGGATCAACCCGCTGCGCTACTCCGCCGAAACCGGCACCGAAGAGAGCGAAACAATCGACCTTTTCCTTCATGCCGCCAAGGTCGGGCTGTTCGACATGGACTGGCTCATCGTGTGTGGGTCCTGCGCCAACGTGTTCAACAGCTTCCGCAAGCTCGAAGCGCTGGATCCGCATTTCACGTGCAACGTATGCTCAATGGAGAACGAGGCCGACCTGGACGATTTCATACAGGTGGCTTTCACGATCTCCCCCCAGGTGCGAGAAATAGCCTTCCACGACCCTGCCCTGCTGACGGCAGAGGACCTCTACTTCCGTTACCACTTCAGCGATGACGTCAAGCCGTTGCCCAACGGTAGAACTGTGCTGGACACTCTTCGGAGCTGGACGAGGCTCGTTGGATATCTCGAGCCTGGTGAGGCGAAGGAAGTGGAGGTTGACATGTCGACCGGTGTGTTGGCGATCATCGACGTGATCAATTCGACCAGTGCGATGTTTCTGATCCCCCCCGGGTCTGATCACCAGGAGACCGAGCTCTCACTTGACGTCGTCGGCGGGAGAATCGAGGTGGATGGCGGAATGCTTGCTCCGCTGAGGGCAAAACTGCCGGAAGGCATCTCGTACTATGACGATGAGGGCGCCGCCGGATTAGCCGAGTCCGGTCGGGCAAGGCCGGACAAGGATCCAGACGCTGACCGCGATCCCTCCGCCAGGTCCTTCAGGTTCTCGTGGCCGGCAATCGGGCAGCTCTCCCCGGGACCCGTCACGGTCAGCGTCCACAACGGAGGCACCGGCCGGGCATCGGTATTGGTGGTCCAATTCCCGGCGCTGCCCGAAGAGGTCGGGCTCATCGAATTCGACCCGGTGCTCTCAGCCAAGAGACTCCTGAGCACCCAGACATTCCGGCAGCTCTTTCGTTCGGAGACTGTGCCGGCCTCGGAGAGCTTGCAGATCCGGGATCTCACCTACCTTTTCACGGACCTCTCGGACTCCACGGCGATGTACGACGAAATCGGCGATGCCAACGCATACAACCTCGTGCGACTCCACTTCGACACGCTTGTCACGGCCATCGCTCGGAACTCGGGAGCGGTGGTGAAAACCATAGGGGACGCCATCATGGCCACTTTCGTGACTCCGGTTGACGCCGTCCGGGCAGCCATTGCCAGCCTGTCGGCACTGAAGGACTTCAACCAGACGAACTCCTCAAAGCTAATCCTCAAGATCGGCATCCATCGTGGCCATTCGATCGCCGTGTCCCTCAACGACCAGATCGACTACTTCGGCCAGTCGGTCAACATCGCCGCCCGGGTGCAACAACTGGCCGGCCCCGGTGAAATCGTTCTATCAGGAGATGTTTATGAGATGCCGGGGGTAGCAAGCCTCCTCTCGTCGTTCGACGTTGCCGAGACAAGCGAGATCGTGAAGGGCGTAGGAGAAACAGTCGGCGTCTTTGCCGTGCGGACGCTCGACCCTGACTGATTGACCTGCTGTCTGAGTCAAATTGGTGCCACACCTGCAGGCCTGCTTGCCCTCTATGCGCTTCAGAACCTCCAGGAGGCTGATACCAGCTCTGCATCATCCACGACCAGGATCCCGGTAACTGCTAGCTGCTCGAACCACCCGCAAGCGTGTCGTGGATGCGTCGATGTGGCGATCGCAAGATCGTCCTTGGTCGGGGCGTGCCCTCCGGCCACGGGCCTCCGGCTAAGCCGCATAGCGTCCCACGCGCCTCTTCCGGTCTGGTGGCATCGCCAAGGAGCCATCACTACTCTGGCCGAATCGCGAGAAGGAGGGTTCTTGGCCAAGACAACACGGATTCGCAACGGCGTGATTCAGACTCCGACCGGACCGCTTGAAGCAGACGTCCTAATCGAAGGCGAGCACATCTCCGCTCTATTGGCGAGGGACAGCGCGGTCACCGCCGACACCGACATCGATGCCAGCGACCTCTGGGTGCTTCCCGGTCTCATCGACCTGCACGCCCACACCCGCGAGCCCGGATACGAATACAAGGAAGACTTCGTGTCGTCCTCGCGGGCGGCCGCAGTGGGTGGATACACCACCTACGTGGACATGCCGAATGTCGAGCCCCCCACCACCACCGTGGAGCTGTTCGAGCAGAAACGGGCCCTTGCCGCCGAGAAGTGCCTCATCGACTGGGGCCACTTCGTCGGTCCGGTGCAGTTCGACCAGATCGAGGGCTTTGCCAAAGCCGGCGTGACCGGGTTCAAGATATTCCAGGTAACGGGCGGCTACCCACACGATCCCCGACTTGCGCTCGATGATCCCGGCCGGCTCTACCAGACGTTTCAAGCCATCGCCGAGACCGGCCTGCCCTGTGTAGTGCACCCATTCGCGCAAACACTCTTCGAGTATCTCTACGAGGAAGCCTCAGCGGGAGGTGCTCCGCGCGATATCCACACATTCAGTGCGGTGTACACGCGCGACGTTGTGTGGCGCACGGCGGTTGCCACGCTCCTCGAGCTACAGCGGGACACGGGAGTCCGACTCCAGGTTGTGCACACTCACGCTCCCGGCAGCCTCCGGTTGCTGCGGGAGGCCAAAGCGGCGGGCGTCGGGGTCACAGTGGCTGCCGACCCGAAGTATTTCCACCTCCGGGACGTCGACATCAAGGCCCAGGGAGCCCGCGCCATCCCGGGCGGCGCCGTCACCAAAGATGCCGATCGTATGGCCGAGATCTGGAGATCCATTGAAGATGGAACCATCGATATCATCGACTCCGATCACGCTCCCCACACCCTTGATGACCTCAAGCTCATGGAAGAGGATCCACTCATCGGGCCCTTCGGGGCGCCCCACTTCGACCACCTGTTGTCGGTGATGCTGACCGACGTGCAGAACGGCAACATCCGGCTGGAACGACTCGTACAGATGCTCACCGAGACGCCGGCTCGCATCATCGGGGTGTATCCCGAAAAGGGCGCGGTCCTACCCGGCTCGCAAGCCGACATCGTTCTGGTCGATCCGAACAAGAAGGTAGTGCCCAAGGACGAGGAGATGGAGTCCAAGTCGGCTTGGACGCCGTACGTCGACTGGGAGTTCACGGGTGCGCCAGTCCTGACCATGTTGCGGGGAACCGTCATAGCCAAAGACGGCAAGGTCCTGGGTGAGCCCGGGTTTGGGCGGTACATCGCCGGCCGGGCCCAGGATTGGGCACCGACCACCCCAACCCTCCATCAGGGCCTCTCACTCGAGCCCCGTCTGGTCACAGCCTGAGGAGACCGGGAAGGCGGTGAATGATTCCCGTCAGCATCGCCGCGCGGGGCACGAGACTGTCCAGGTCGATGTTTTCTTGCACAGTCATGAGGTCGGACCCGAGCGGGCCCAGGCCGTCCAGGGTCGGAGTCGACGATCGACGAAAGGCCGAGCTCCCGGCCGCCGCCGACTCGAAGGCTTCGATTGGAATGGACAGTTCACCCCCCACCTCCCGGGCCAGTTCCAACATCCGATCGGTGCCGCCTTCCCAAAGGACTCCCGGCCGATGGTTGTGCATGAGCAGCTCGATCCTGGCGCCACTCTTGTGCTCTTCTTCTTCGGCCAGGCTCCGCATCGCGGTGGTGACGGCCTCCCAGCGGTCCGGTGCTCGTGTACGGATATCTACGGTCGCCACCGCGTGGGCAGGGACGATGCTGCGGCGACGGCCGGACTCGACCATCGTGACGGTTACGAGAGTGCCGGCCTCAGGATCGGTGAGCCGGTTGAATGCGATCACAAGGCGGGCGACAGCCTCGAGCGCGTTGATACCCTCGCTTCGGGCACTGCCGGTGTGCGCCTCCACTCCCTTCACAATCAACCGTCCCACTCCAATGTGACCACGGGCCGCCATGAGCTTGCCTCCCCGGCGAGCGCACTCGACACACAAGCACCAGTCGACCCCCTCACTCGCACGCTCGATAACCGGTCGAGACCCGAGGCTGCCGGCCTGTTCATCGCCAGACAGCACCAGGTCAATGCCCGGCGTCGCCAAGTCGATGTGGTGGAGCGCCTCCAGGGCCGCCACCAGGACCACGAGACCGCCTTTCATGTCAGCAATGCCGGGCCCATAGGCGTTGTTGCCATCGACCCGGAAGGGAAAGTCGGCAAGCGTTCCTACGGGAAACGCAGTGTCGAGATCTCCAAGCAGCAGCAGCCTGCCTGCTCCGACTCCGGGACAACTCCCCGAATAGGTTGCACCGAGCCCGCTGTAAGACACGCCGGGTGAGAGGAGTTCTTCCAACCAATGGTCGGTCACCGGCAACGCCGACTGGGGCGTCCGCTCGAACTCAAAACCGAGCGGTGCCAATTCGGCTATCACCGTGTCGGCGACCAATGCGACTCCATCCGGGTGTGCGGCGTGGCTTTCAGTCGTCACCAGCTGCTCGAGGAGCTCGATATAATGGGGCCGCCGGGCCGCCAACCACTCTGCTGCTGCAAGGACGGGGTTCACGCTGGACTGAGCCTACGCCCACTTAGTAAGGTCTGGCGACCGCCTAACAGGAGTATGAGACATGTCGAAGAAGCCGGAGTTCGGAGTACGACTCCCCGTGGCAGGCCCGCTAGCGAACACCGAAGACATTCGTCGGAGTGCCGTCCGTACGGAGGAGCTCGGGTTTGATGCCCTCTGGGTGCATGATTTCATCGCCTGGACAACGTTTCAAGATCAGCATCATGTTTCGTGCGGCTCTCGTGAAGCAATCGAGGCGGCCGACGCTCCACCGACATTCTTCGAGTCACTCACCAACCTGGCGTTCCTGGCCGGAATCACGAGCGACATCCGCCTCGGCATCGCCGTGTTGTGCTTGCCGTACCGCAATCCGATCGTTGCGGCCAAGCAAGTAGCCAACATCGACGTGCTCAGCGACGGGCGTCTCATTCTGGGAATCGGAACCGGAGCTCCCGCCAGCACTCACAACGTCGACTTCGAGGTGCTCGGTGTTGAGCGAAAGACCAAGTACCACGTCACCCGGGACTACCTGCGGGCGATGAAGGCGATCTGGACACAAGACGCTCCGTCCTACCAGGGGGAGTACATCAGCTTTGAGGAGACGGAGATCTGGCCGAAACCGGTCCAGAAGCCGTATCCGCCGATATGGACCGGGGGACACGGGCCGACCGCCATGGATATCACCGCCGAATTCTCCAGCGGATGGATCCCGCCCTGGATTCCACCCGAGGAGTACCCGGGCCGAATCGCCGCGTTGAACGAGCTGGCAGAGGAAAAGGGCAGGGGCGGAATTGAATTCGACATCGCCACTGAGGTCTACGTCTCACTTGCAGAGACCCGCGACGAGGCTATCTCCTCGGCCGAGAAGACACTCAACGTGCTGACCGAGGGCTTCGACCACACTGCCACCCAGGAGGCGATCGCCAACGCCGGTCTGATCGGCAGTGCCGATGACGTCGGTGAAAAGATCGCCAGATACGTCGAGGCCGGCGTCAATCATTACGAGATGAAGTTCATCTATCACACGGTGGATCACTTGCTCGAGCAACTCGAGCAATTCGCGTCGGCCGTCACGCCGGCCTTCCGCTAGACCCTCGAAGGGAGACACATGAAATTCGCATGGCTATGTAGCCACGAGTCCTATCAGCCAGAGGTCCTGGTCGACCAGGCGGTGTTGGCCGAAGAGGTTGGCTTTGACGTTGTGCTCGGATCGGATCATTTTCATCCGTGGGTGGATGACGTCTCTGCTGCCGGGTTCGTGTGGTCGTGGTTCGGGTCGGTGGCGGCCCGAACCAGTCATGTGGAACTTGCGACTTCTGTCACGTGCCCGTTGTTTCACTACCACCCGGCGCTCATCGCCCAGGCGGCTGCAACCGTAGACCGGCTTTCGGGGGGACGGTTCATCCTCGGTGTCGGCACGGGAGAGAATATCAACGAGGGTCCGATGGGCTTTGAGTTCCCCGGCTACAAAGAGCGCATCGGGCGGATGCAAGAAGCGCTCGAGATCATGCATCGGCTATTTGACGGCGAGAAGCTCGATTTCGCAGGTGAGTACTACGTGGCCGACAAAGCCAAGCTGTACAGCCCCCCGGTCAGTCGTATCCCGATCTGGATGGCGGCGGGCGGGCCCAAGTCGGCTACGTTCGCGGGCGGCCACGCAGATGGGTTGATCACCAGCGTCAAGGTCCCAGCCGAAACTCAAGAAAGAGTCATCGATCCTTTCCACGCAGGAACCAAGGAAAAGGGCAAGGAAGAGGGACACATCATGGCCACCCGCTGGTGTGTCCTGGCACAGGACCACGACGAAGCCTGGGAAGCTCTTGGCAGCATGCGAGGCCTGCGCGCCCCGGGACGGCTGCAGGCGGTCGACCCCAAGGACCTCCGTGAGCAGGCAGACGCCATGGACCGGAACGAGATTCTCGGCAAGTATTCAATCGTCAACTCGGTCGACGAGTTGTTGGAGATGTACCGGCCACTTGTCGAGATGGGAGCCGACTACGTGGCCGTCCAGATCGCAAGCACCGACCCCGACGGCACCCTTGCGCTGGTGGGTTCAGAACTGCTCCCGGAGTTGCGCAAGTTGGCCAACTGAGGAGGCAGCCGGCTAGCCGGCCAGGTCAGGCCGCGCCGGGGGCTTCGCCTGCATGACACGACCCTCGCGGTCGAATATACGGAGGCCGGCCTGGATGACATGCCCGACTCCGAAAGCCACGAGCAGGGTGCCGACTCCTACCGTACCGCCGAGCAGCATGCCGAGTACCAACACGAGACCTTCGATGATGGTTCTTATCAACCGGATGCTCCATCCGAGCCGGTGATGGAGTCCGGTTGTCAGACCGTCACGAGGCCCAGGCCCGAGATCGGCTGCCAGGTACAGCGCCACTCCGATACCGAGCACAATCACGCCAAGCGACGTCATGGGAAGACGCACCCACATCGCCTGTGGCTCAGGGAGTATCGCCCGTCCGGCGTTGATCATCAGCCCCACTCCCAATGCGCTGACGAGCGTGCCAATCCCCGGTTGCTCGCGGACGATAAGCCACCCGAACAGGATCGGGATGCCAAGCAGAATATCGGCGGTGCCAAGCCCGATGCCGGCTTGTTCGCCGACTCCCTCGGCTAACACCGACCAGGGCCCGAACCCGAGCCGGCCAGACGCCATGAGGGCGACACCGAATCCGAGCAGGCTCGAGCCGATCACCACCTGAGGAAGCTTGGTGACTACACGCCTGGAGAACCAGCGCTCAAGTGGTGTACGGTCGGGGTTGCTTGTCGTGTCCTGCACTAGTGACGTAAGCCGGGCCTGACCGTACTGAGGTAAGCGCGCGTCTGCTCACTGCCGACCACGGAGGCGTACTTTTGGCTCATTTCGAACAAGTTGACTCGATGGGAAGTTGGGCTCCGGTCGAACGTGGCTTCGGCGATCACGAACGGATTGAAGTTCCAGGAGAACGCATCGACCACCGTTGCCCGCACGCACCCACTAGTTGAGCCTCCAGCTACCAAGACCGTGTCGACGCCCAGCTTGACCAGCCAGGTGGCCAACGGAGTAGCAAAGAATGCACTCGGTTTGGCCTTGGTCACGACTAGCTCGCCGGAAAGGGGAGCAATCTCATCCACGATGTGATGGGAGCGGGGTGGCTCCTCGCCCGATTCGAGCTTGGCCGACCATCCGCCCGCCTCCGCATCGGTCCTCCGGGATGAGTTACGCGAATAGATCACGGGCACATCGGCCCCGCGGGCGGCTGCCAGCAAACTTCTAATCTGGTCGATTGCCTCCCATGCTGCCCCACCACAAGAGAGTGGATACGCCTCTTCACCGGCGCGATCGCCGGTAAATGCGTAGGTGACATCCACAACCAGAAGCGCCGGACGGGACCCCGGCCTGGCTTGTTGTCCGTATCCGGCCGCCCGGTAGGCACCGAGCTCCTCGTCACTGAAGATACCGGCCGCCAACTCCAGCGGATCTATCGGGTCCAGCCCAACTCCCTCCGTCATCGCTTGAGCTCGTCCAGTCCGACCTCAGCCAGCAGCTCGAGCTGTTCAAGGTATCGGGGAAAATCGAGCCGTAGATCGAGCACGACGTAGTCGAGCCCTCGTTCGGCAAACTTCGCCAGCTCGTGCTTGCATTCCTGCGGCGTTCCCGCGATCACCAGACCTTCCAGATCCTCGATGGTGCTGAATGAGCCGGAAGCGGGAGGGAGCCAGAACTTAGCGCCGGACGAGCTCTTGGCAAGAGCAGCAACGTCAATGCCGGTTCGCGCTTCCTCACGATCCCGATGGACCTTTACGATCGGCACAACTCCGACCATCAGACTCTTGCCCGCTGCTGCACTGTGCTCCTCGAGATATCTAAGCCGGGCATCGAGTGTGGCAAGGGGGATCCGGCCCGGCATCCAGCCGTCCATGTGTGTCAGGGCACGCCGGATCGAAGCCTGGGTAGTTCCGCCGTACACAAGCGGGATCGGTGCCACCGGTTTCGGCTCGAGCGTTATGTGCTCCAAGGTGAAGACCTTGCCCTGGTAGGACACGTCGTCCGACGTCCACACGGCTCGCATGATGTCGACGGTCTCCGCAAATATCTCTTCCCGGTCTTCCCGCCGGAAGCCGGCAGCGCCAAACTCGGCCGGGTCGTTACCGAGACCGTAACCGCCGATCACGCGGCCGTTGGACAAGACGCTAAGGGCCGCCAGGTTTTGCGCGACTTTGAGGGGCCAGCGGATGGGTATGAGCACGGCCATGCCCAGTTTCACACGGGTGGTGACGGCGCTGACTGCTGCCAGCGTCATCAACGGTTCGATGAACGTCCTATCCGAACCTTCCATCTCGTGGGGCGTCCAGAGGATGTGGTCACGCACCCACAGCGAGTCATAGCCCATGTCCTCGACGAGGCGGCTTCCCTCGATGAGTGTTTCAACCCTGGCGTGCTCTCCAAAGTGAGGAAGCAGAACACCGATCTCCATCAACCGGGCCCTTCGTCTTCAACTACGTGAAAGTCGTTCCCGGCCGGAGCGTAGACCTCGATGAACCGTGCGGTGTCCTCTCCCGGGTTGCTGGTTCGGTGCACCATGCCGGGAGGGATAAACAGGACGTCATCGCGCTCGAGATGCCGAACCTCCCCCGCCACCTCGACGTCCAAGCATCCCGCGAGCACGACGTATATGTTCTCAGCGCGCTCGTGGTAGTGAGCCGGTCCCGGGCCGGAGTCGGGCGCCAGATAGTTGACGTGGATGTCAACATTGCGGGCCGAACCCTGTTCCTCGTCGACCAGGCGGACCGACTCACCACGTTTGCCCCGCAGCGGTCGCCGCGGAGCCTCATGCAGGTTGGTTACGAAAGGGCGCAGATATTTCATCGGATCCCGTTGGGTCGACCTGCGGAACTCTAGACCCGGTACCGCGCCGGAGACCTCGGTACAGTCGAGTACACACGAGCACGGCGCCAATGGAAACCGTTCACTTCTTTACAACGCCCGGAGTCCGGTTGGCCGCCGACCTCTATGTTCCTTCGGGATCTCCTCCCACCGCCGGGTATCCCGCCATAGTGGTGTGCCTCGGTTGGGGGAGCGTGAAGGAGCTCATGGCGAACTGGGGAGAGGCACTGGCGGCACTCGGCTACATGGTTATCGTGCCGGACTATCGCGGCTTCGGTGCCAGTGGCGGGGAACGGGGACAATGCTTCCCCGAGGAGCACGTCGACGACATCGGCGTGGCGTTGACCTACCTTGCCCAACTGCCGGAAACCGACGCCGACCGGTTGGCTCTGCTCGGCGTTAGCTACGGGGGTGCAATCGCAGTCACCACCGGCGGCAAGGACCGCCGACCTCGCGCCGTCATCTCGATTGTCGGATATGGAAGCGGCGAGCGCCATCTCCGCGCAGTTCGCACCGACGCCCAATGGGCGGAATTCCGTATCCGGCTCGAGGAAGATCGGTTGCAGCGAATGTTGACGGGCCAATCCGAGGACATCGATCCCGACGAGATCCTGCTCAGGGACGAAGAGGCCCGTTCCTGGCGGCGGGAGATGGAAGCGCGATACCCTCACATGGCGTTTCGGACCACTCTCGAGTCCGCCCAGAAAATCGTCGACTTCTTGCCGGAGCGGTCGCTTCCTTTCCTCTCACCCACCGGGGCGCTCTTCATCCATGCCGGTGACGACGTGATGGTGCCGGTCGAAGAGTCCACCGCCATGTGGAAGCGCGCCGACGAGCCGAAGAAGCGGGTCATCATCCCCGGCATCGGACATCACCAGGTGCACACCGGCGAGACGTTCCAACAGGTGATCGGGCACGTCGACTCCTGGCTCGATGAACATCTGGGGCCCCTCCGGTGACTGAGGATGACACACAGTTCGGACTGGTCCTTCCCCACTTCGGAAACCGACCGGACCCAGCGCGCCTGCTCGCGGCGGCCGTCCGAGCAGAGGAGGCAGGGTTCGACTCTCTGTGGGTACGGGATCGCCTGGTTGCGGGAGCGCCGCACGGCCTGGAGCTAGAGGCAGGCGGGACAACATTCTTCGAGCCATTAGTGACCCTGGCGGCCGTCGCCAGTGTGACCCGTCGGGTGAGCCTCGGAACAGCCGTGCTCCTTCCAAACCGTCACCCGCTGCGCCTCCTCCAGGAAGTAGGAACGCTCTGGCAGCTCTCGAATGGCCGGCTGAGGCTGGGCCTTGGCCTCGGAGTCGGGGCACAGAACTTCGAGGCTCTTGGCATCTCCTACGACGAGCGCGAAGATCTATTCGTTGAGACAGTGGCGGTGATTCGACAGTTCGCCGGCGGTGGTCCACAGACTTTCAAAGGCCGGCACGTTCGCTTCGACTCCCTGGAGATCGATCCGACCCCGGGACCGAACCTTCCTATCTACTACGGAGGTGTGAGCCCGGCCGCGGTGCGTCGCGCGGTCGAATACGCCGACGGTTGGATCGCCGGGCGTCTACCTCGAGACACCTTCCTCGCCCGGATGGACCTGCTGCGGGAGCTAACTAATGAGTCCGGCGCCCGCCTGGATGTTCTGTCGATGCCCATCACGCTGGTGGATTCGGGGGACCGTCGCCGGATCGCCCAGGCTGGGACTGCCATCGACCTGCTGGCGAAAAGTGCCGAAGGAGCAAGGGGTTGGATCAAGCCGCGTTCTGGTCGCTTCGAGACCATCGACGATCTGGCCGGCCTGCTGATAGCCGGATCTCCGGAGGATTGTGCGAGAGAAGTACGGAGCAGTTTGGAAGCTGGCGTGACTCATCTCATTTTCGACCTGCGACTGGCATTTAGCGATTTCGAGCAACAGTTCGAGCTGATCGCCGACGAGGTTCTCCCCGCCTTGCGGTAGGGAGATTTGTCGTAAGCCCGACAAATTTTTTGGATCCATTTGCCAGGACCCCGGGCTGAAACGTAGTCTGGCGCAGGCAGCGCGGGGATCCGTGGCCTAACTGTCCTCTCGAACCCGCACCGCGGGGCTAGGAAGAAAGGATTTGGAATGAAGAAACTCAGCAAACTAATAGCGCTGCTTCTGGCGTTCGCCCTCATCGCGGCGGCCTGTGGTAGTGACGACGACCCGGTGGCCAGTGGGTCCGATACCGATCAGGTCTTCTTTATCCTGGATTGGATTCCCAAAGGCCAGACTTCGCCGTTTTACCTGGCGCTCGATAAGGGCTTCTGGGCCAAGCGGGGGCTGGCAGTACAGATCACTCGCGGCTATGGATCCGGCGACACTTCGACTCGCATCGGGCTGGGTGAAGGTGACTTTGGCTTCGCCGGCGTTGGCGCCGTAATGAGGACGATAAGTGCCGGGCTGCCCCTCGTCGAGATTGCGGCCATCGCTTCAACTGCGCCCACCGCGGTCTATGCCGTGCCGGATGCAGGAGTTTCAGGAGACGACCCGTCAAGCCTGGTAGGGCTGAAGGGTGCGGTGGATGCAGGCGACGAGAACGACCAGCTGTTCAAGGCTTTCGCGGGCTCAGTGGGGATTAGCTACGAGGACATTGACTGGCAATATGTCGACGGAGCCGGTATCGGATCTGTCTCGACCGGCCAAGCCGACTTCGTCATGGACTGGATCACCAACCTCCCCGAGTGGTGGCTGGCCGATCCGCCCATCGAACCTGATACGTTCTGGATAGGCCGTGCTGTCGACATCTACGGGAACGGGCTCATTACCCGGCCGGAGCTGCTCGCCGCCGACCGGAACCTGGTAGAACGCTTCGTGGCCGGCGCCATCGAGGGTTACGAGTACGTGATCGAAAACGGTGCGGCGGGCCATCAGGAGGCGATCGACGCGCTATTCAAGTTCAACCCTGAGCTCAAAGAGCAGCCGAATGCTGAAGAGTTCCATCTCGGGAATCTGCAGCTGTTCCTGACTCTGATGCTGACTGAGGATGTTCGCGATGACGGACTCGGCTACTTCGATCCCGAAAAGAAGCAGCGGAGCCTCGATTTCATCAACGACTTCCTTCTCGACGCCCCCCTCACGCTGGACCAGGCCTTCATCTCAGACCTGATTATCGAAAAGGGTGACGTCAAGATCGATGACTTTGATGGAGCGCGGGATTCTCTCGACCCTGTGCTGGGCAGGGCCAATCCGCTAGCTCCATTCCTTGACTGATTGGTAGCAACTCTGAGACCCCGCACCGTTAGGTGCGGGGTCTCGGCGGTTGCGTTGCCACTCGAAGGGATCAGCCAATGGGCATCAAACTCGACGGCCTGCGCAAGGTTTTTCAGACGAGCGACTTGACGGTCGAGGCGGTGCGCGATGTCTCGGCCGAGATCCAAGACCACGAGTTCGTCAGCATCATCGGCCCAAGTGGCTGCGGCAAGAGCACCCTGCTGCGTCTGGTATCGGGTTTGCTGCCGCCGACCGAGGGTACCGTGTATCTCGACGATGTGCCCGTCGTCGGTCCCGCGGGAAACATCGGATTCGTCTTTCAGTCGCCCACGCTCCTGAAGTGGCGAACCGTGTTCAAGAACGTCATGTTCCCTTATGAGGTTCTGGCCTCTCAAAAGAACGTCTCGGCGTCAAAAGCCGACTTTGAAACGCGGGCACACGAGTTGCTGAAGATGGCGGGTCTCGACGAGTTCACGGATGCCTACCCGAAACAGTTGTCAGGGGGCATGCAGCAGCGAGTATCCATCTGTCGTGCCCTGATCCACGATCCCGAGTTGTTGCTCATGGACGAGCCTTTTGGAGCGCTCGACGAGTTCACCCGGGAATTCATGAACGAGGAGTTGCTGCGCATCTGGGGCGAGACGAAAAAAACAGTCATTTTCGTCACTCACCACATTCCCGAGGCGGTGTTCCTTTCCGACCGCATACTTGTCATGTCGCGTCGGCCTGGGACCATTCTCGGCGAGGTGGTGGTCGATTTGCCGAGGCCCCGATTGCCCGAGATGCGGGAGACTGTGGAATTCCTCGAACAGGTAGTGGCGACCCGGCACCTCATCGGCTTGGGGGCCGGAGACGTTCCGCCGGAAGAGGTCCCAACGCTGTGAACGGATTCCGAGCCGGGGAGGGCGTCGGTTGACCGCCACTGATGTCGCCCAGGCGGAGTCGGCCGCTCCTCAGATCGGCGAGAAATCCGGACGTATCCGGCGATTCACCGACCCGCTGTTGTTTGCAGCGATACTGGTATTCGGTTGGCAGGTTGCGATCTGGGTCACAGGGTTCCATCCCGTGGTGTTGCCACCCCCCTCTCGAGTTTTTGACATTCTCAGCAACCAGGGCGATTTCCTGGTTGACAACATGCTCACCACGCTATGGACCATCGGCTGGGGCTTTCTCATCGGGGGTGTCTTCGGGTTGGTTTCGGGAATCCTTATCAACTACATCCCACCCGTGAGGCGAGCCATCTACCCAATCCTGGTGGCGCTCTATGTCATTCCCAAAGCAGTGTTCATTCCGTTGTTCATTCTGTGGTGGGGAGCAGGACTTCAGTACAAACTATGGGTCACCTCACTCCTGGCATTCTTCCCGGTGACCGAGAACACCATCACCGGGCTGCAGGGCGTTGATCGAGAGATGGTGGAACTCACACAATCGCTCCAGGGAAGCCAATTTTTCACGTTTCGCAAGATCTCCCTTCCGTTTGCCATGCCATTCGTGTTGGCGGGCCTGCGAATCGGCCTCACCGAAGCGTTCATCGGGGGAGTCTTGAGTGAGATCATCGTCCCGAGTACCGGCATCGGATCGCGCATCGTCGAGGCAGCCGCGTTCTCCAATACCGAGTTCATCATCGCCGCCATCATGGTGGTGGCCGCCTTCGGCGTTGTCGCTTACTTCGGGTTTCTGTGGCTCGAACGAAAGATCACGTTTTGGTACTGAAAAACGCTGCCGGCGAGCAGCTTCCCTCTAGTCGCTTAACAAATATCCGGCACCGGCTGTGGAACAGCAAAGAGCTGCTGCTGACCTTGACCGCAATCGTGCTGGCGTGGATCGTCGTAGTCGACGTGCGGAACTTTCACCCAATCGTGCTGCCTCCACCTAGCTCCGTTGCGGACGCGCTCATAGAAAACCCTGGCAGTTACGCCAGCGCAGGCTTCATAACTTTCTATGAGATGTTGCTCGGATTCGCGGCCGGGGGGACCCTGGGATTTGTGTCCGCAATTGGGATCTTCTACTCGCCCTTCCTGCGGCGCTCGCTCTATCCGCTACTACTCGGCTTCCGCATCGTCCCCAAAGTCGCCTTTGTCCCCCTGTTTCTGGTGTGGTTTGGAATCGGGGTCGGCGTCAAGGTGGCGCTTGCCGCCTTTGCGATCTTCTTCCTCGTTTTGGTTCAAACCCTTTTGGGTCTGACGGGCGTGGAACCGGAACTAGTTGAATTAGGCCGGTCGCTGAAGATGCGGGAATTTGACATATTGCGGCGCATTCGACTCCCGGCCGCCTTGCCTGCGATCATGGTCGGCGTCAAGCTCGGAATCACCTATGCGTTGACCAACGTGGTGGTCGCGGAGATGGTGGTGGCCACCAACGGGCTCGGTTTCCTGGTGGTCGAGGCCAGGTCCTTGGTAAAGACGGACGAGATGATTGCGGCTATCTTCGTCGTCGCCTTCATCGGTCTTGTCATCTATGGCATCGGCACAGCCATAGAGCGGCGCGTCATCTTCTGGTATTTCGAGAACAGCTGAAGCCGTCGACGCCAGACACCACCGAATCCTGTCATCACGGCGTTCATCGAGATCTTGCAACGATGTTCCGTCGCGATACCGCGGCTTTTTGGAGGGACAGGGCCCCGCGATGATTCACAACGGAAGGCCCGGCTCAACGATGGGGTCGATGAAAGCGATGTCGCGAATCGCCGGCGGGCTTGCTGTCGCAAAGGTCGCGCGGTCGGGTTCAGGGTGATCCGGCTCGAACGTAATCTTCGGCGAACCGAAGAAGGGCCGCCGCAGTTTCCCGGTTGTAGTCGGTGACGACCAAACCCATAATCGGCACATCGATCTGCAGGACGGCCGGCCGTTGCAGCAACTTGGCATAGCTCTCCGGATGGGTGGCGGTGAGCCAGTTTCGAAAGCGCGCCAATTCCAACAGCTGATCTGAGCGAATGACGAAAACCGTCCCTATCTTGCCGTTCCTCATGCCAAAGCTCAGCTGGCCCGTCGTGGCCCCGCCGGTTCCCTCGATCTGTGCGGCGAGGGCGTCGGTCTGGACATAGTCACATCGCACCCAGTTGTCGTAGTCGGAGACCTCATCGGGCGACGTAGGTCGATCGGTGCAATTACTCAAGGTCGTTTCAGTTCCGAGCGCGTGGTGGTACTCGACGTAGTCGTCGAGGCGGTCGCCGAACGGCGAGATGTGCTCGGTGTTGAGCACGCTCCAATAAGTCGGCCACATCACGATGGTCGGATTCTCAATGAAGCGCCGCGCTTCTCTCACATCGCCTTCGTCGATGGCGGCCGCGAAGGCCCGGGCCGCCCGTTCATCGGCGGGCGGCCGCGCTACCCATGCCCCGATGAGTAACAGAGCCACGAGGGCGAGGGCGAGGGCGAGGGTCACGAGGATGGGCCGGCCCCGTCCGCCTTCCTGGGACTCGGCCGTCTCGTCGAGTCCCACTGTCTGAACCGTAGAGTCCCGAACCGACCTGACCGGCATCCTCCTATCTTGCCCGGGCCTGAGAGTTTTGCATCATGAACGATCTGACGCGAGCACAGGATCCGGTGGCCGACTCGTAGAGTTGAGCCGTGACAGTTGAGCAGATGCCAAATCCCGGTCACACCCGCTGGCTAGACGTTGGTGTCGAGGCATCGGTGCCTCGCCGCCGAACGATCGTCGGCTTGCTGGCCCTGGCCGAAGACCGAGCGGTTGATGCCGAGGTGCGTGGGTTCCTTGCGTCGGAAGACGTCGATGTCCAATCGTCTCGTGTCGGAATGCCGGTGTCACTGACGTTGGATGGGTTCCGTGAGATGGAGACCGCGTTTAGCCGGGGTGCTTCGTTTCTTTCCCGGCGATGTCATGTAGTTGCGGTTGGTTGCGCATCCGCGGCAGTGGCGTTAGGTCCGGCCCGCCTGATTCAGCTCGTCGAGGCCGCCCTTCCCGGCGTCCGGGTGGTGGAACCGATCGGCGCCTACCTGGCAAGTCTCGCCAATCGTTCGGCCGGACGGATCGGCCTCATGACGCCCTACAGGGAGGAGACCAACCGGGCCCTCACTCATTTGTTCCGGGAACGCGGAATCGAGGTGGCCGTCGGGCTGCGCCTTCGCACGCCCCCCGGAGCGGTGCCGTCCGATGTTTCCCCGGCCTCCATCGTCGACGCCGTGCACCGAGCCGACTTGTCCGGGCTTGAGGCCCTGGTCATTTCGTGCACGGCCCTACGGACCGCGGGGTTGTTGACGGAATTGGAGGCTCAACTCGGGGTCCCCGTTATCACAACCAATCGCGCCCTGGCCGACGCCCTCCTGCGCAGCCTGGCGGAGAGCAGGGAGCGCTAGCCCAAACAACAAGCGTGGAGGTGCCGATCGGAGGCAGCCGATGCAACTTTCAGTCATGACACATGTCCTCTCACAAGTGCCGCTCGGGAACATTGGACGGTCACTCGGGCGGCCCACTGAGCAGCCCTGAAGATCAACAGGCCACATTCACCTGACCACTGCTTGCCCTCTGCAAGCAACTAAACATCCCACGACTCCCCCCACGGGATTGTTACGCGCGGGTGCGTGACCGGGGCTCTTGGCGCTCACCGGTCTCGGTGTGGCGCTTGAGTCCCTTGACCAGGCTGTGCATGGCTTTTTCGGCGTAAGACCGCATCATCAGCCGGTCCATGAGAGCACCGATGGGCCCATACTTTCGTTCGTAGCTGAAATGGACATCGACTCTCGTGCCGCCTTCCTCGTCGCTCAACCGGAAGTCGGCGATGACGTTTTCGGCCGGGAACCCCTTCTCGATGTGGATTCCCAGGCGCTCACCCTCCTCCCAGTTGACGACCCGCTCGTTGACCGAGCCGGGACCGTGGAAGTCGCAATAACGGCTCGCCCCCACCCCCTCACGTTCGTCCGACGTGTACGTGGCGGTCTTGACGGACGGCGA
>Ga0255057_10000435_pt1 | contig 23917 bp, 14 predicted proteins | sample Cases_109_6_MG_FD_189022 | JGI IMG/M metagenome (GOLD analysis project Ga0255057, IMG submission 189022) | Seawater microbial communities from Amundsen Gulf, Northwest Territories, Canada - Cases_109_6 | ecosystem: Environmental > Aquatic > Marine > Gulf | place: Canada: Northwest Territories... | reverse complement strand
AAGAACGCGCTCTGCCGACTGAGCTACGTGGGCTCGGCCGAATTCTGGTGGCGGGGGCAGGATTCGAACCTGCGTAGCCGTTAGGCGCCGAGTTTACAGCCCGGTGCATTTGACCGCTCTGCCACCCCGCCGCGAGTCTCCTCGTTCTGGAGCCGAAGGGGGGAGTCGAACCCCCAACCTGGCGATTACAAATCGCCCGCGCTACCGTTGCGCCACTTCGGCTTTGGAACGCCTTACGGACGCCAAAAAAATTCGCTCCAAGGGCGGGTCCCACGGAGCGACACCATGAATATTATATGTAGCCTTCTCAGGACAAGTCAACGCTGGCGCTAGCCACCATCACCCGTTGCACCAGCTTCCTGACGTCACCGCTGAACCGTGCTGCTGCCATGCCTATCCTCGCATCCACGGTATTAAACGCCATGTAACGTGTTCACGTCGAGACGTCTCCCTAGTCTCGCCGCCTCCAGCGCGTACCGCCCTCCCCGTCCTCCAGCGCGATTCCCAGCCCGTCTAACCGCTCCCGAACCTTGTCCGCCAGCTCGAACTGCTTCGCCTCTCGCAAGTCCTTCCGTAGCTCGACCAGCAACTCGACCAGCGGTGCGATGTCGCCGCCAGTCTTCGGCTCCTCCAGCGTCAGACCCAGAACATCAGTCGCCAGCGTGTGCAGCTTAGCCTGCGCCTTCGCGATGTCGCGGGACTCGTCCCGTCCGCGATTGATCTCTCGCGCCAGATCGAACAGCGCCGCGATCGCCCCCGGCGAGTTGAGGTCGTCGTCCATCGACTCTACGAACCGCTTCTCGAACGGCCCAGGGTTGATCGCCGGCGATCCTTCGCCGCTCGGCAGCGTTGCCGCCAGCCGCAGCCGTTCGGCGCCGCGCTTCCCCGCCTCCAGCGCCTCTTCGGAATGTTGCAACGGGCTCCGATAGTGCGAGCTCAGAATGAACAATCGCAAACCGTCCACCCCGAACTTGTCCAGCGCGTCATGGATCGGGATCAGGTTTCCCAGGCTGCGCGTCATCTTCTCTTCCTGGTCTGGAAGGCGCATGAGACCGTTGTGCATCCAGAAGCGTACGAACGGCTTGGTGCCCGTGTACGCCTCGCTCTGGGCGATCTCGTTCTCGTGGTGCGGAAAGATCAAATCCTGTCCGCCGCCGTGAATATCCAACGTCTCACCCAGATGCCGCATCGCCATCGCCGAGCACTCGATGTGCCAGCCCGGCCTTCCGTCTCCGAACGGGCTCTCCCACGAAGGCTCACCCGGCTTCGCGCCCTTCCAGAGCGCGAAATCGAGCGGGTCCTCCTTCTGCTCACCGGGCTCGATGCGGGCGCCCGAAAGCAAGGCATCGATGTCGCGGCCCGAAAGCTTCCCGTAATCGGATTTCTTGCGCACGCGGAAATAGACGTCCCCGTCGGCCTCGTACGCGAAACCATCCTCGATCAGCTTCTGTACCATCTCGATGATTGCAGGCATCTCGTGCGTCGCCCGCGGATAAAGGTGGGCGGGCCGCACGTTCAGCGCGTGCATGTCGTCGTGAAACTGCTTCATGTGCCGCTCGGCGAGGTCGTCGATCGTCGTGCCATCTTCATGGGCGCGGATCATGATCTTGTCTTCAATGTCGGTAAAGTTCTGCACGTGCTTGACCTTGTAGTCGCGGTACTCGAGGTAACGGCGCAGGACATCGAAGATGATGTAGCTCATCGCGTGGCCCAGGTGCGCCGCGTCGTAGAGGTTGACGCCGCAGACGTACATCCTGATCTCGCCGTCGGCGTGAGACGGCGTTAGCTCGTCCACCTTGCGGCTCATCGTGCTGTACAACTTCATGATTGTTCGCCGTCCGTTGCTGCCGGCTCAGGGTTCTTCCTCTTGCCGCCTTCTAGATCAGCCAGCCGTTCCTCCAGTTCCTCGACCCGTTCTGCCAGCTGCTCGATGATGTCCCACTCGGGATCCGGTAGCCGCAGTATCGTATCGTCACCCGGATCCGCGAAGGCAACGACATGCCCCGGTACGCCCACGACAGTCGCGTTCGGCGGCACGTTAGTGACGACCACCGATCCGGCGCCGATCTTTGCGTTTTCACCCACCGTGATGTCGCCGATGAGCTTCGCCCCAGCGCCGACGACCACGTTGCTCTTCAGCGTCGGATGGCGCTTCGCTCTGCGCGAGCTAGTGCCGCCGAGCGTAACGCCCTGCAGAAGGTGGCAGTCGTCGCCGATCACCGTCGTCTCGCCGATCACCACGCCCATCCCGTGGTCCACGAACAGGCCGCGCGCGATCTTCGCGCCCGGATGTATCTCGATACCCGTCAGGAACCGCCCCGTGTGCGAAATCAGACGCGCAAAGAGGCAGAAGCCTCGCTCGTGAAGGGTGTGGGACAGCCGGTGCAACTCGCGCGCGTGAAAGCCCGGATACGTCAGTATTACTTCCAGGTTGCTCGTGGCGGCCGGATCGCGTCTTCGCGCCGCCTTTATATCTTCTCGAATCTCTCCTAAGAGGCCCATGCGCCTATCACTCCGTTCGTCAGTACTCTTCGTAGCCGTGTCTAGCAGGCCCTACCGTCCTTCATCGAGAAGGACGAGGGCCCGACTACAGGCGCAGGTAGCACACATCGCGCCGCCCGATCGGTTGGCGTTCGCGCGAAACGCGGGAATTGACGGACTGAGAGTCATACAAAGATTATAGCGAGCTTTCCGCAGCGTCTGCTAGTCTGACTCGCTCAGCAGCGCCACCGCCATCGCTGCAATTCCCTCACCGCGCCCGATCGCTCCTATTCCTTCGTTGGTCGTCGCCTTCACGTTCACGTGATTCACCGTCGCGCCTAGCAGTGAGGCGATCTTCGCCCTCACCTCGTGAACGCGCGGCCCAAGCTTCGGGTATTCGGCAATCACCGTCGTGTCGAGCGAATCCACTTTCAAGCCCGTTTCCTTGACGATCAGCAAACACGCCGCCAGCAGGTCGCCGCTATTGGCGCCCGCGTAACCAGGATCGTCTGGCGGAAAGTGCTGGCCGATGTCGCCCAGTCCGGCGGCGCCGAAGATGGCGTCGATGATCGCGTGTATCAGAACGTCTGCGTCGCTGTGGCCCACTAGACCCGGTTGCTCCGCGAACGTCACCCCGCCCAGGATGAGTTGTCCCTCCCCGCCGAACCTGTGGATGTCGTAGCCGATGCCGATGCGCATTAGTAGCCTAGGTTCCCCTGTCTCAACTGATCGGTCAAGCGTTCACCGTGCGGACGCAGCGAGCAGCGCCTCTACCAGCTCGATGTCTTCCCGCGTCGTGATCTTCACGTTAGCCCGGGAGCCGCGGAACATCCTCACAGAAACGCCCAGAGCCTCCAGCATCGCCGCATCGTCCGTCACATCCGCGGTCACTTCCCGGTGCGCCCGCGCGAGCACCTCCCGGCGAAAGATCTGCGGCGTCTGTACCGCCTGAAGCCGTGAGCGATCGACCGTTCTCACAACCTCGCCGTCCTCGTTCGTCTCCTTCACCGTTTCGGTGAGGGCTAGTCCCGGCGCCGCCGCACCGTGTTCTCGCGCCGTCGCCAGACCACGTTCGATCAGGTCAGGCGGCACGATAGGGCGGCAGCCGTCGTGAACCGCTACATAGTCGCACTCGCCTAGCGCCTCGAGTCCGCTCCGAACCGAATCCTGCCGTCGCGCGCCACCGGCGCAGACCGCCCCAACCTTGTCAAAGGCCAACCGCTCTACCATCTCCTTCGCCCGCTCGATGTTTTCGTCCGAAACGACAACTACGATCCTATGTACGAGGTCTGATTCCTGGAACGGTGCGATAGCGCGAGCGAGAACGGCGGTGCCGCCGATGGGCGCGAACAGCTTGTCGATGCCATCCATACGGACTCCGCTCCCCCCAGCGACGACTATCACACCGAGTCGGTCAGACATGTCGCTCAGTCGGTCTTCGGCTGAGCGAAGATCATCCGGCCGGCCGCCGTCTGTATCACCCGGTTAACAGTGACGACGAGTTCCTCATCGAGGTGCCGTCTACCGTCTTCCACAACCACCATCGTGCCATCATCGAGAAAGCCCACGCCCTGTCCCGCCTCTTTCCCTTCTTGGATCACCTTGATCGGCATATCCTCACTCGGCAGGATCACCGTCTTCACAGCGTTCGCAAGACGGTTCACATTCAAGACGGACACACCTTCAACTTCAGCGACGCGGTTGAGGTTGAAATCGTTCGTAAGCAGCGGCGCCATCAGCTTTTGGCATAGGAGAAGAAGCTTCGCGTCGACGTCGTTCGCCTCAGGGAAGTCCTCGTCCGAAATGATGACGGAGTTGGGCGCCTCCTTTTGAAGCCGAGCCAACACCTCGAGACCGCGGCGGCCCCGCGTTCGGCGCGCAGTGTCCGGCGAGTCGGCGATATGACGCAGCTCGTGCAATACAAATCTGGGCACGATCAGCTTCGACTGGATGAAGCCCGTCGCCATGATATCGGCGATGCGGCCGTCGATGATCGCGCTCGTGTCCACAACCACGAAGTGTGAAGGGCTTCCGGCGATGTACGTACCCGGAAGGTATCGTTCGAGCACGCCGGCAAACTCCTCCTCGCGCGACGCCATTACCGCTACCCCGAAAGCCGCCATCGTGCAGCTAACGATGAAAACCGCGATACTGCCGCCCACCCCCGGCAGCGTGAACAAGGCCGGTGAGAGAAGAGCCCCGACAAGAAGCCCGGCGATCAGGCCAATCGAACCCAGAACGAGTTGAGCCGCCCGGATGCTGCGGCCCCACTCCTGGATCTTCGCGATCGCCGGTCGCAGAAAAAACGGCGCCACGAGCGCGCCAAACAGAGTGAAAGCGACCGGCGTGATCGTCCAGTAAAGGACCACGATCAGCCCCTCGTCCCCGTCCGCAAGCGCTTCAGCGATACGCAGTCCGAGAAAGCCGAAGAACAACGCACCGGCGACGCTCAGTGCGATCGTCACGCTCCGCACGATCGGAGACCGGCGTTCGCTCGACGGCGGTTCGGAGCGGGTCTCGATGCCCTCAGCTAAAGGACGAGCCACGCTTCTACCTCTCCCACTGTCCTACGGATATATGCCACGAATCTCCGTCGCCTCCACTACCCGTGCCACGCCCAACGTCATCGCCGCCTCCCTGAGGCTGATCTTTCGCTCTTCCGCCTCTGCCAGCACCTCTTGGTATGCCCGAATTAGTATCTTGTGCAACCTCTCGTTGACCGCTGACTCATCCCAGAAGTAGAACTGCAGCCCCTGCACCCACTCGAAGTAGGACACCACCACGCCACCTGCGTTCGCCAGAATGTCCGGCAGCACGACGATCCCCTTCTCCTCGAATATAGCATCAGCGGTCGGCGTCGTCGGGCCGTTCGCGCCCTCGACGATGAACCGGGCCCTCACAGCGTCGGCGTTGAACTTGTTCAACTCGCCTTCTAGTGCCGCCGGTATCAAGAAATCCACCGGCAATGCAAGCAACTCATCGTTGCTGATGTGATCTCCGCCACTCGCCTCCGAGAGCGATGCTCCTTTTCGCCGTTGATCCAGGATCGCCTCCACGTCGAGGCCGCTTTCGTCATACAAGCCGCCAGACGAATCGCTAATCGCGACCACACGCGCGCCCGATTCTGAGAGAAGCGTCGCCGCTACGCTGCCGACGTTGCCGGCGCCTTGAACCGCCACCGATGCATCCTCAAGCCCAATTCCATGGTCACGTGCCACCTCGTGGATCAGGTAGCAGAGACCTCGTCCCGTTGCTTCAACCCGGCCCAAAGTACCACCGACGCTCACCGGCTTTCCCGTGACGATCCCCGGCACTGTGTGTCCGTGGTGCATGCTCAGCGTATCCATAATCCACGCCATGACCTGCGCGTTGGTCCCCATATCCGGCGCTGGAATATCCTCCTGAGGCCCAATAATGATGCTGATCTCAGCCGCGTATCGTCGTGACAAGTTCTCCAACTCCGCCAGAGACAACGACCGTGGATCGACGATCACACCTCCCTTTGCCCCTCCGTACGGAAGACTCACCACAGCGGTCTTCCAGGTCATCCACATCGCCAGCGCGCGCACTTCGTCCAGAGTCACCCCCAGATGAAAGCGAAGCCCGCCCTTCGTCGGGCCCCGCGCAATGCTGTGCTGCACCCGATAGCCCGTGAAAACGTTTATCGTTCCATCATCCATCTCGACTGGAAGCGACACCGTCAGCTCTCGCCTTGGGCTGCGCAACACGCTTCTCATTCCCTCGTCCAGACCCAGACGCTCGGCAGCGTTATCGAACTGGCTCAGGGCGGTGCTCAGCGCCTCAGCCGGCGCCTCGGATTTGGGAATTGTCGGTGAATCAGTCACTACCTGCTCCTGCTCACATTGTAAGACACCAATCCACGAAAAAGACCCCGGAGATGCCGGGGCCTCTTAGCGGATCGCAACTACGGACCTTACTTCTTCGTTGCCTCTTCCGTTTCGGCTTCGTCCTCAGCCGTCTCTTCTGTGGCCACAGCTGGTTCCCCTTCCGTGGTGTCGGCCGCGGCTGGTTCCTCCTCCGAGGCGTCGACTGCGGCCGGTTTCTCTTCCGAGGCGTCGACTGCGGCCGGTTTCTCTTCCGAGGCGTCGACTGCGGCCGGTTTCTCTTCCGAGGCGTCGACTGCGGCTGGTTCCTCTTTCAACGTTTCCTCGCCCTGGCCTTCCATGACCGCGTCTACTAGCGCCTCGACACCTTGCCCTTCGTCCTCACCGCCATCGAGCACGACCTCGCTCTCTTCGGTCGTGGGGAGGTCGTCGTCTTCATCAGTGAGGCCTGGTGGAAGGATGATCTCCGTGACCGGCGGTTCAACGTGGACCGGCGACTGAGCAGGAATCAGCTTACCGATAATGACGTTCTCCTTGAGGCCCAGCAGTCTGTCAACCTGACCGCTGATCGCCGCCTCGGTTAGCACGCGCGTCGTCTCCTGGAACGAAGCCGCCGCCAGGAAACTCTCGGTGTTCAGTGACGCCTTCGTCACCCCGAGCAGGACCGGCTGTGCAGTGGCCGGTTCACCGCCCTCTGCCAGCACCCGTGCGTTCTCCTCTTCGAACTTGAACCGGTCCACCAGCTCACCGGGAAGGAGAGCGGAATCGCCGGGTGAGTCCACGCGAACCCTTCGCAGCATCTGTCGGACGATCACCTCGATGTGCTTGTCGTTTATCGTCACACCCTGGTTTCTGTAGACTTTCTGGACCTCCTCCACAAGGTATATCTGCACCGCCTCTGGACCCTGGATGCGCAGGATGTCCTGCGGGTTTAGCGGCCCTTCCGTGATCGGTTGTCCAGCGTGTACTTCATCGCCGTGCTTAACGCCAAGCCGGGCTGCAGCCGGAACCACGTACTCCCGCTGTTCACGCTCCTCGAAGAGGATCGAGATTCGGCCGCGCTGAGTCGCTACCTCGCCCGCCGTCCGGGCAAGCAAGTGTCCTTCCTCATCGCCGGCCTCTTCGCTGCCCTTCGGTAGCTTGGCGAGCACATCGCCCGCTTCAACTGCCTGTCCCTTCTTAACCAAGACCTTGGTGCCCTTGGGAAGCTGATACTCGTCTTTGTAGGTCTCTGAGCTGGTGATCGTCAGATGGCGAACATCGCCAGCACTTTCGATCTCGGCGACGCCGTCGATCTCCGCAATCATCGCAGTGCCCTTCGGCACACGCGCCTCGAACAGCTCCTCCACCCTTGGCAGACCGGACGTGATGTCGATACCTGCCACACCACCGGTGTGGAACGTCCTCATCGTCAGCTGTGTCCCAGGCTCGCCAATGCTCTGCGCGGCGATAATGCCGACGGCTTGGCCGTTCGCGACCAGTCTGCTGCGAGAGAGATCGCGTCCATAGCAGAGCGCGCATAGCCCTCGCTTGGTAAGACAGTGGAGAGGCGATCGCACATAAACTCGCTTGATCCCCGCATCGGCGATGCGCTCGGCGTCTGCGTCTGATATCTCGTTACCCCGTTCGACGATGATCTCGCCGGTCTTCGGGTCCGCAACGTCTGCCGCCGTCCAGCGGCCGAAGATACGCTCGCTCAGAGACTCGAAGAGGCCCTTCTCTGCTGGCTCAGCAACATAGATGCCGGTCGTAGTACCGCAGTCATGCTCGACTGTGATCACGTCTTGAGCGACGTCGATCAGCCGCCTCGTCAGGTAGCCGCTGTCCGCCGTTCGAAGCGCCGTGTCCGCAAGGCCCTTGCGGGCCCCGTGCGTTGAAATGAAGTACTCCAGCACCGTCAAACCCTCACGGAACGAAGACCGGATAGGCAGGTCGATGATGCGGCCTGACGGGTCACTCATAAGTCCGCGCATGCCCGCCATCTGCGATATCTGACTGATGTTACCCTTGGCGCCACTGATCGCCATCGTGTACACGCCGCCGTACTCCCTGAGGCGCTTCTCGATAACCTTCTGCACCTTATCGGTTGTAGCACGCCAGATGGACACCGCTTCGCTATAACGTTCCTCCTCGGTGATCAGCCCCATGTTGAACTGATCTTCTATCTGGGCGATCTCCGCATCTGCTTCGGCCAGCAGATCCGCCTTCTCCGGCGGCAGGCGCAGGTCGTTCAACGCAATCGATATGCCGGACTTCGTCGCGTACTGGAAGCCGACGTTCTTCATCTGGTCGACCATCTCAGCGACGACGTCCGCGTCCGTCTGGTGGCTGCCCTCGGCGACTAATTCCTTAATCGCCTTCTTGTCCATGAGATAGTTGCGGAAACCTAGTTCTGCAGGGACAACCTCGTTGAAGATAATGCGTCCCGGCGTCGTTTCGATCAGCGCTCGTTCCGGTGTCTCGTCTCTCACACGGATCGGCGCGCGCAGGTCCACATGCCCGCTCACGTGAGCCAGCTTCACCTCATCGAAGTTGCTGTAGACACCCTTCGGCGGTGAACCCTCCTCGTAGGAGCCCTTCGCACCGGGCTTCATGTCCGTCAGGTAATAGCAGCCAAGGACGATATCCAGCGTCGGCGCCACAACCGGCTCTCCGTTCGATGGATAGAGCAGGTTCGAACTCGATAGCATGATCTGCCTGGCTTCCGCGACTGACGCTCGGGAGAGCGGAACGTGCACGGCCATCTGGTCGCCGTCGAAGTCCGCATTGAACGCCGTGCACACCAGCGGGTGGAGCTGGATAGCGCTACCATCGATCAAGACCGGCTCGAAAGCCTGGATCCCCAATCGGTGAAGCGTCGGTGCGCGGTTGAGCAACACCGGTCGCTGACTAATCGTCTCATCGAGGATGTCCCATACCTCAGGGCGGGCCCGCTCGACAATTCTCTTGGCGGACTTGATGTTGTGCGCCAAACCTTTCGCTACAAGGCCGTGCATCACAAACGGTTTGAACAACTCCAAAGCCATCTTCTTCGGCAGGCCGCACTGGTTCAGTTTCAGCTCCGGTCCCACGACGATCACCGAACGCCCGGAGTAGTCCACTCGCTTACCCAGCAGGTTTTGGCGGAAGCGCCCCTGCTTGCCCTTGAGCATGTCCGACAACGACTTCAACTTGTGATTGCCCGCCGTCGACACAGCCCGGCCGCGCCGCCCGTTATCGATAAGGCTGTCAACAGCCTCCTGAAGCATCCGCTTCTCGTTCCGGATGATGATTTCGGGCGCGCCCAGCTCCAGGAGCCGCTTCAACCGGTTGTTGCGGTTGATCACGCGCCGATACAGGTCGTTAAGGTCGCTCGTCGCGAAACGGCCGCCGTCCAGCTGGACCATCGGTCGTAGGTCTGGAGGGAGGACGGGTAGAATACCCACCACCATCCACTCTGGCTTATTACCGCTTTTGCGCAGTGCCTCCACAACTCGCAGGCGCTTCGTCGCCTTCTTGCGTCGCTGGCCACTGAAGCTCTGAATCTCCTCGCGCAGCTTCACAGCCAGATTCTCCAGGTTCACCCGGTCCAATATCTCCAGGACCGCCTCTGCGCCCATCCCTGCTTGCACTATACCCGGGTACTTCTCGTTTATCTCACGGTAGGTCTGCTCGGCCAGAAGCGTGCACTCGTCGTCCTCGGCCGGATCCTTGAGATCCTCGATCTCCTCGATCCGCTGCAGATACTCCGCTCGCAACTCCTCACGCTCTTCGTTGATCTTCTTGCGAATAGGCGCCATTTCGGTCGTCGCCTTATCGCGGGCAGCCGTAATCTCTTTACCCAGCGCCGTTTCGACAGCCTTGAGCCTCTGCGCTCGGCCGCGTTCAACCCTGCCGACGCGCGTCGCCAGTGCCTTCTCCAGCTTCCGCTGTGGGTTCTTCGGAAGAAGATCGCCGCGCACTGCCAGCGTGAACGTGTCATCCAGCACCAGCTTCTTTGGAACCTTCTTCTCCCCAATCTTCTCGACCAACTCAAGCAGTTCGGCAGCCCTATCATTTAGCGCCGTGACCTCGTCCTCGAGTTGCTGCTCCATCGCCTTTATGCGTTCCGGCCGGCTCGCCTCCAGCTCCTCGAGCAGTTTGGCGGCGGCGGCTTCCAACTCCTCCAGCGTCCCCGTGTGCTCCGACTCGCTCTGGTCGACAGCCTCATCCATCTCTCGCGTCAACTCTTCGATCGCCGATTTCTGCATGTCTCGATCGACGGAAGTCACGACGAACTGAGCGAAGTAAAGAACCCGCTCCAGGCTCCGAGGCGACATATCGAGAAGAAGCCCGATTCGGCTGGGCGTGCCCTTCACAAACCAGATGTGGGATACCGGTGAAGCCAGCTGAATGTGACCCATTCGCTCCCGGCGCACCTTGGAACGAGTGACCTCGACACCGCACTTGTCGCAGACGATGCCCTTATAGCGCACTCGCTTGTACTTACCGCAGTAACATTCAAAGTCCTTCGTTGGACCGAAGATCTTCTCACAGAACAAACCGTCTTTTTCCGGCTTCAAAGTTCGGTAGTTGATCGTCTCCGGTTTCGTTACCTCGCCGTATGACCATGACCTGATCTGCTCAGGAGAGGCCAGCGATATCCGTATCGCATTGAAGTCGTTAACTTCCAGAGCCACTTAGGTCCTCCCCCTTCTCGAATCCACTCAGGTCGATGCCGAGTTCCGGCAGATCCTGCGTGGACGTTTCGGCAAGCGTTACTCGTTCTTCTTCTTCGTTCAGGACTTCCACTGCCAGCCCCAGGCTCTGCAACTCCTTCACCAGCACCTTGAAGGATTCCGGAACACCGGGCTCCTGGATGTCCTCTCCCTTAACTATCGCTTCATACGTCTTGACTCGGCCCACGACATCATCTGACTTAACTGTCAGCAGCTCCTGGAGAATGTTCGCCGCTCCGTAGGCTTCAAGCGCCCAAACCTCCATCTCGCCGAACCGCTGACCTCCGAACTGCGCCTTACCACCCAACGGCTGTTGCGTAATCAGGGAATAAGGCCCCGTCGATCGCGCGTGAATCTTATCCTCCACCAAGTGAACCAGCTTCAACATATATATGTAGCCCACCGTCACCGGCTCTGCGAAGGGCTCGCCGCTGCGACCGTCCAGCAGGGATTGCTTACCGTAGATCGGTGGCGAAAGCCCCTTATCCATCAAGAGCTTCTCCGCCGCGGCGTCCAGCTGCTCGTACGGCTTTCCCTTGATCCGCCTAACCCCGTGCCCTGTAAGCCAAATCTCCAAGCCGACACGCGCCGCTTCGCCCACGATGTCATCGTCGAACACTGGCCCGGCGTCATAGCCCTTGCCCTTGAGCCACGCACTAACCTTCTCGGCGTCGACTCGCTCACCGATCGCGTTTGTGGCGCCGTTCGAGCCGTTCGTCACGTTCGGGCTCTCCGGCGGCAGTAGCGCGTCAGCTTGCTCGCAGATCCACAACCTGCAGAGCGCGTCTTCAATCGTACGAGGGTTACCGCCGTCGAAGACTGGTGATATCGCGCGGAATCCCATCCGCCTCGCCGCCCAACCAAGGTGCGTTTCCAGCACCTGCCCGATGTTCATCCGGCTTGGCACCCCGATCGGGTTCAGGATGATGTCAACCGGCGTCCCATCGGCTAGGTGCGGCATATCCTCCACCGGCAAGATGCGGGAGATCACGCCCTTGTTCCCGTGTCGCCCGGCCATCTTGTCGCCCTCCGCCACCTTCCGGCGCTGTGCGATTGAAATTCTCACCATCGCCTGAACGCCCGGTTGCAGCTCATCTGTTATCTGCGCGTAAGGTGGCCAGCGGCTGAGGCCCAAAGTGGCTGTGGCGCCGCGTCCCGGTGTCTCCGGTCGCGCGAAGAATCGCGTCTCGATCACCTTTCCGCGCTGGCCGTGAGGCACCCGCAGTGATGTGTCCTTCACTTCGCGTGCCTTCTCTCCGAAGATCGCTCTCAAGAGCTTCTCTTCAGCCGTCAGCTCCGTCTCACCCTTCGGCGTGATCTTCCCGACGAGGATGTCGCCTGACTGCACCTCGGCCCCCACTCGAACGATCCCCCACTCATCCAGGTCCAGCAGGCTTTCCTCGCCGACGTTGGGGATGTCTCGCGTAATCTCCTCGGGCCCAAGTTTCGTGTCGCGGGCTTCCACTTCATGCTTCTCGACGTGGATCGAAGTGAACTTGTCGTCTCGAGCGACAGACTCCGAGATGATAATCGCGTCCTCGAAGTTATAGCCTTCCCAGCTCATGAACGCCACGAGCAGCGTCTGGCCAAGGGCAAGCTCGCCCGATTCCGTCGATGAACTGTCAGCCAGCGTGTCGCCCTTCTTCACTGACTGGCCCCGGACAACAGCGGCCCGGTGGTTAATGCATGTCCCCTGGTTTGATCGGACAAACTTCTTTAGCTGGTACGTTTCTTCGATCTTATTCTTGTACCGAATGTTGATGACGTCGCCCGTCACGCTCGTGACGATTCCATCCTCGGCCGCCGTGATCACCTGGCCCGAGTCCACCGCTGTCTGCAGCTCCATCCCCGTCCCAACAAGTGGGATCTCGGGCCGCACGAGCGGAACAGCCTGCCTCTGCATATTCGCACCCATCAGCGCCCGGTTGGCGTCATCGTGCTCCAGGAATGGGATAAGCGCAGCGGCGACAGACACGATCTGCTTTGGCGAGAGATCCAGGTAATCCACGTCATTCGGGCCCACCATCACGAAAGTTCCGTGGTGACGAACCTCCATACGTTCTTCAATGAGGTGGTTATTCTCGTCCAACACAGTGTTCGCCTGGGCCACGATGAAGTCCTCTTCTTCGTCAGCAGACAAATAGTCGATTTGGTCTGAGACGAAAGCCTGCAGAGGGATATTCTTGTCCTCCGCCTTTTCCAGCTTCTTCGCCAGCTTCTGGTCGATGGGCGCGCCCGCCTCCGCGATTACTCTCCCCGTAGAGGCCGTGACCTCCTCGCGCACGATATGGCCCACGAGTTTGGCCGACGTTCTCGGAAGCTCCCTCAGCACCTTCCGATAGGGCGTTTCGATGAAGCCGTACTCGTTAATGCGACCGTACGTGGCGAGACTACCAATGAGGCCAATGTTCGGACCCTCCGGTGTTTCGATCGGGCAAATTCGCCCGTAGTGGCTGAAATGGACGTCGCGGACATCGAACCCTGCTCGGTCTCGCGACAAACCGCCCGGACCAAGAGCCGACAACCTGCGCTTGTGCGTCAATTCGGCCAACGGATTCGTCTGGTCCATGAACTGCGAAAGCTGAGAGCCGCCGAAGAACTCCTTGATCGCCGCAACCACCGGCCGGATGTTGATCAGCTGGCTTGGCGCCGTCTCTTGAGGATCCGTGATCGTCATTCGCTCCCGGATCACCCGCTCCATTCGCAGCAGACCGATTCGGAAGCTGTTCTGGATCAACTCGCCCACCGTGCGCACCCGGCGATTCCCCAGGTGGTCGATGTCATCAGGTCGGCCGAGTCCCCTGTTCAGGCGGATAATCTCGCGGACGATGGCGATCAGGTCGTCTGGCTGGAGCACCCGCTCCTCAATAGTTTCGTTTCTCGAAAGGCGCTTGCTCACCTTGTAGCGGCCCACCCTGCCAAGGTCATAGCGTCGCGGGTTAAAGAACAGAGACGATATCAACTGCCGTGCGTTCTCGATCGTCGGCGGATCGCCCGGCCGCAGCCGGCGGTAGAAATCGAGCAGAGCCTCTTCCTTGTTGGTGGACGCGGTCTCGCGGGCAAGCGTCGACTTAATGTACTGGTGATCTTCATCCGTGTCGATCGCTTCGAACAGGGCAAGAACGCGGTCGTCCGTTCCCAGCAGCTTCAGCATCTCCTGCCGCTTCTTCTCCGCCATGCGCTCGGTCTTCGCCTCGTCGATCTCCTGCTGGAGAGCCTTGATCTCCTTCGCGCTTGAGTGCTTGGGGAGAAGGTACGGCTCGTCTATCGCTCGGATCAGCGTAGTGATCGGAATCTTACGCTTGCGGTCGACCTTCACAGAAACAATGTTCTTGTTTGACGTCTCGAACTCCAGCCACGCGCCACGGTTAGGGATCAGCTTCGCGTAGCAAAGCGCCCGGCCGCTCGTAGCATCTCGCTCAGCCGTCAAATACACCCCCGGCGAACGGACCAGCTGTGAAACAACCACGCGCTCAGCGCCGTTGATGATGAACGTCCCCTTCTCCGTCATAAGCGGGAAATCTCCCATGAAGATCTCCTGCTCTTTGATCTCCCCAGTCTCCTTCACCAGAAGCTGGACGTTGACCTTCAGCGGCGCCGCCAGCGTCGCATCGCGTTCGCGGCACTCATCAATCGAGTACTTCGGATCGCCGAAGTAGTAGCCCGTAGCGTTAAACTGCTTGACGCCGCGCTCTCGAAGAAGCTCTATGCCTGCCAGAGTGATCGGCTCTCCAGCTGGCCACAGCTCATCCTTCCCCTTCTTAACGTCCGACGTAGGCACGCGGCCAATCAGGTCCTCGTCCTCCATGTTAAGAAACGCCTTGGTGTCAGCCGCGAAGCGCATCTCCAGCCGATTGCCCGTAAAGTCCTGAATTGGCGATATCTCACTGAAGAGCTCCGCCAAGCTTTCGGTTTTGAACACCTCATACGAGTCGATCTGAATCTGTATAAGGTTCGGAAGCTCGATTAAGTCCGGTATCTTGGAGTAGGACTTCTTAATGTCAGGGACACGGAACTTCTCTTGGATAACATCTCTGGGGACAACCATGCGCAACCTCTCCTAAGAAAAATATGAGGCTAGGAACGACGACCTCTTGAACCGGACAACAAACGCCTAATGGGAAAGACAGTTAGACAAGGAAATAGTAAGACAGGGGGACTCGACAGCCATCCAACTCAAGATGTTATCAGTCACCATTCCCGATGTCAACGCCTCTGGCCACGAAGCTCCACTATATCGCCCTCCATAGGTCCGATCCCAGCGCCACTTCAGCCGACGCTACGGACTTTCCAGCGAAGCACTCTCCTCACGCACCTGCGTTGACCTTACGGACGATGGTGCTCGCCCACGCATCACACTGGCCACGCCGCCGACTATCAGCGCCAACCCAACGATCACGTTGAAGCCAATCCCCTCGTCAAGCACGACCCAGCCCAGCATCAGCGCGACCACCGGCACGACGTAAGTGACGAGCGAGGAGCGCACGCTGCCGATATTGTCGATCAGCCAGTAGAACAGCACGTAAGCGAATCCGGTACCCAATATCCCCAACGCCAGCAACGAAAGTGCAGACTCAGCACTCATCCCGTAGTCCGGAGTTCCCTCGACAATAAAAACCAGCGGTACTGTCAACACCGCCGCCATACCGATCTGCAGCGACGCAAGGCTCACCGGCTCGTGCGACCCCAGCAGGCTCCTTGTGTATACTGCGCCGACCCCATAACAGAACGCCGCGCCGACCACCGCCAGCTGACCTAGCACGCTGGAGTCAGTGACGTTAACGATGTTATCTCCGGTCAGCACCAGTACCCCGGCGAAACCCAGCGCGATCCCCGCCAACCTCAGCGGCGTTATCCGTTCTTCGACCAGGAAAATCGCCGCGAGGATCGCTGTGAAGATCGGCATCGTCGAATTCAGCACGCCCGCGATGCCCGAATCGATGTGTTGCTCGCCCCAGGCGATCAGACCGAACGGAATGATGTTGGCGATGACGGCCAGGAGCGACATCTGCAATATCAGCAAAGGCGTAACGCGCACACGGATCCTCCGCCAGACCAAGTAGAGCCCGATCGCCAGCGCTCCCAGGAACAGTCGACCAGCCACGATCTCAAGAGGCGAAATGTCCTCCAGCAGGACTTTCATGAACAGGAACGACGAACCCCAAATGCTACCGACAAGCAAGAGTACTGCTAACGCTCGGGGATTGGTTCCTTGGTTGTTCAAGTTGGGTATGCTCGTGACGGGAGTGGCCCCAACCTATCGGAGGCCCTGAACGCCGGTCAAGAGTCCTCATGTTGTCACGCCCACTCGGGTTCGTTATAGTGATACGCGCTTGCCGTGGCAGACACACCGCTCTACCAAGACCTTCGAGTATTCACTGGGAATGCGCACCCAGCGCTCGCCCAGGCCATCTGCGACTACATGGAGACCACCCTCGGCCAGTCCGAGGTCTACCAGTTCTCCAACGAGAACACCTTCGTACGCTTCAACGAAAATATCCGCGCGCGAGACGTCTTTCTAGTTCAGACCATCTCTTCCCCCGTAAACAACAACCTGATGGAACTGTTCGTGATGATAGACGCCGCTCGCCGCGCCTCCGCCGGCCGCATCACGGCTGTCGTTCCTTACTACGCCTACGGCCGCAGCGATAAGAAAGACCAGCCCCGTATCCCCATCACCGCCCGCCTCATCGCCAACTTCCTGGAAACAGCCGGCGCGGATCGGCTTCTAACCATGGACCTCCACGCCGGGCAGATCCAGGGCTTCTTCAACATCCCCGTCGATGAACTGACCGCGCTCTCCACGTTCGCTGACTACTTTAGGGAAAAGGACATACCCAAACTCACCGTCGTCGCCACAGATGCCGGCGGCGCAAAAGGCGCCCGCCGTATGGCGGACCGCCTCGACGCGCCCCTCGCAATCGTCGAAAAGCGCCGCCTCGGTAACAATGAGAAGGTCGAAGCGATGACGATCATCGGTGACGTCGAAGGCCAGGCTGTCCTCATCGTCGATGACGAAGTGCTCACTGGCGGCACACTCGTAGCGGCGGCGAACGTCGTCGTCGAAAACGGCGCCACCGAAGTCTATGCCTGCGCTACCCACGCCATCCTCTCCGGCCCTGCAGTTGAACGCATCGAGCAGTCGCCGATCAAAGAACTCGTCTTCACTGACACCATTCCCATCCCACCCGAAAAACGCCTCCCGAACATCACGGAGCTTCCCATCGCCGCTCTCATGGGCGAGGCTATCAGCCGCATCCACACCGGCCAGTCCGTCGGCGCGCTCTTCAACGGCCACTAGTCCGCTCGCGAACTCGGTGTTCCACTCGTGGTTCAGGAGCTCAGTCCTCAACGCCGTTTAGCTGTAATCACCTCGTCTCCCTCGACCAAGCTGGTATCATTATCTTGGCGTGCAAAAACCGCCGCTGAATCAGTCTATTGAGTCGTGTCTGATGCGGCGAGAAAGCGTGACTGCTTAATGGTACTTGGAGCGATAAAAAGAGCCTTCGGCGGCGAGTACAACGAAAAAGAGATCAAGAAGGTCTCGCCCATCATCGACGAAGTCGCTGCTCTCGAACCCGAGGTATCAATCCTTTCCGACGAAGAACTCGCCGCCAAAACCGTCGAGTTCCGCAAACGGTTGTCTGAGGGCGAAACACTCGAAGACATTGCCCCTGAGGCTTTCGCCGTCGTCCGTGAGGCCTCCAAGCGCCGCACCGGAATGCGTCACTTCGATGTCCAGATCTTGGGCGGAATGGTCCTGCATCAGGGCAAGGTCGCAGAGATGCGGACAGGTGAGGGCAAGACCCTCGCCGCCACCCTCCCCCTCTACCTCAACGCCCTTGAAGGCAACGGCGCGCATCTGATCACGGTCAACGACTACCTCGCCAAGCGTGACGCCCAGTGGATGGGCCAGATCTACCACAGCCTCGGACTGACCGTTGGCGTCCTCCAGCACGACACCGGCTACCTGCTCGATCCTCAGTCCAACATCGATGACGCCAGTCTGCGCTATCTCGTTCCGGCGAGCCGAAGAGACGTCTACAACGCCGATATCACCTATGGCACTAACAACGAGTTCGGCTTCGATTACCTCCGCGACAACATGGTCACAGATCTTGATCGTCAAGTTCAGCGCAACGACACTCCTCAGCATTTCGCGATCGTTGACGAGGTCGACAGCATCCTCATCGACGAGGCGAGAACACCGTTGATCATCAGCGGTCCTGCGGAGGAGACCGGCGACATCTACCGCACCTTCGCCAAGATCGTCCCGCGCCTCCAGCCTGAGCAAGACTACGTCGTCGACCTCAAACACAAGAGCGTCTCGCTCTCTGACGAGGGTGCCAACAAAGTCGAAAAGGCGCTCGGCATCAAGAACATCTACGACTCTACCAACTCACGCCTCACCCGGTTCCTGGACGCCGCCCTTCGCGCCGAGGCCCTCTTCCACCGCGATCAGCAGTACGTCGTCAAGGACCGCGAAGTCATCATCGTCGATGAATTCACAGGTCGCTTGATGGAGGGCCGCCGCTGGTCGGACGGTCTCCACCAGGCCGTCGAGGCCAAAGAAGGCATCAAGGTTCAGCAGGAGAGCATCACCTACGCCACCATCACTCTCCAGAACTACTTCCGTCTCTACGGAAAGCTCGCTGGCATGACCGGCACGGCCTGGACTGAACGTGACGAACTCCACCAGATTTACGGCCTCGACGTCTTGGTCATCCCCACCAACATGGAGATGATCCGGGACGACGCCCAGGACGTCATCTTCAAAGCGTTGGACGGCAAATTCACCGCAGTCGTTGAGGAAGTCGAAGAGGCGCACGCCGTGGGCCGCCCCGTTCTTGTCGGTACCGTCGTTATCGAAACCTCCGAGCTGATCTCAGACGGCATGAAGAAATACGCGACCTGTCGGCTCGACGACTGCGCAACCTATCACAAGGTCTGCCCGCTCAAAGAGCCGCACGTCCTCAACGCCAAGCAACACGAGCGTGAGGCGCCCATCATCGCCCAGGCCGGCGTCTACGGCGCCGTCATGATCGCCACCAACATGGCCGGTCGAGGCACCGACATCGTCCTCGGCGGCAATCCCGAGCATCTCGCCGACGAGATCGCTCGCAAGCGCGGCCTCGACCTCCCCCAACTCCCGGAAGCAGAGGCCGAGAAGATCCGTGAGGAAGCACGTGACAACTGGGTCGATGAGCACGACAAGGTCGTCGACGCCGGCGGCCTGCATATCGTCGGCACAGAGAGACACGAATCACGCCGCATAGACAACCAGCTCAGGGGCCGTGCCGGCCGTCAGGGTGACCCCGGAAGCTCCCGCTTCTTCGTCTCCTTCGAAGACGACATGATGCGCCGATTCGCCCCCGAGTGGGTCCCAAACCTCCTCAGCCGTATGGGTATGGACGACAACACGCCGCTGGAAAGCAACATGGTCTCCAAGGCAATCATGCAAGCCCAGGAAAAAGTCGAAGGTCACAACTTCGACATCCGCAAGCACGTCGTCCAGTACGACGACGTCATGAACCGTCATCGAGACCTCATCTACACCCAGCGCCGCAAGATCATGGCCGGCGCAGACCTCAAGGACAACATCCTTGGTCAGATGATCCCGGAAGACATCGAACAAGCCTTCGACGCCTTCGCTCCCGACGGCGATCCTGAGACGTGGGACATCACCAACCTCATCGCCGAACTAAAAACGATCTTTCCCTTGCCCGCTAGCTTCAACGAGCAGCACGTGCAGGAAACCTCGGTCGAAGACCTCATCGAGGAAGTCATCCAGCTCTCCAACAAGGCCTACGAGGACAAGGAAGAACAACTCACCCCTGAGCGCATGCGCACACTCGAGCGCCTGCTCCTACTCCGCACCATGGACCGTCTCTGGATATACCACCTCACCGCCCTCGACGAAATGCGGCAAGGCATCGGCCTCGCCGGATACGGCGGCCGTGACCCCCTCGTCGAATTCAAGCGAGAGGCTCACGACATGTACGAGCAGCTCACAGGCCACATCCGTCAGCAAATCGTTCGCCAGATCTTCAACGTCACCCTCACCAGTGAGCCCCAGAGACCGCAAACTCCGAAGAACGTGCAGGAAAGCGGTCCGGCGAAGGAGGGTGCCGCTGCCGGAAGTGGCGGCGCCGCCACGGCCACAGTCGCCGCCGCCGGCTCCGCAAGCGCCACGACTTCCGGCGTGAACAAGAAAGTCGGTCGCAACAACCCCTGCCCCTGCGGCAGCGGCAAGAAATACAAGAAATGCCACGGCGGCGCCAACCTCGTCTGACCAATGACCCACGATTCTCCTCCCACCATCGACGACTCCTCGCCCCTTTCTCCTGACCCTTCCAACCTTGACCCCTTGACCCACTCCGTCGAGCCTTCCTCCGACGCGAGGCGAATCATCGACGAGCTAACGGCGACTGTTCGCACCGACCCCGACTCTTGGTTCTTCGCGATGATGGCCGCCATTCGTGAGTGGTCGCTGCCCGAAGAGACCATGGACCTCCGGATCTATCGCTACCTCATCGCCGGCGAGGCCTTCGACTGGCTTCTCCTCGCCGAACGACTCTGCGACGCCCTCGGCGATCTGCTACCCGCTGACGACGTTGAGGCTCTCCTCTTCCACAGCCGTCCACCAGTTGAACTGACCGAGGACGACTGGAAAAACCTGCTCGGGGCGAAATACCGTCCCCACCTCAACTTCGTTTACGGAGTCCAAGTCGAGTCTGCGCTCCTGCACGCCGCGCAAGAGGCAGCCTACAAGGACCACCAGTCTCGTGTCTGGGAGAACGGCCACGTCGACGACGAAGCCTTCCAGGGCGTGTACGGCAAACCTCGCGGCGAACTCATCTGCGAGTTCTGGGCTGAAAGCGGCCGTGAAGAGTCCGATGGCATGTCACTCACCGAAGTAAACGAATTCACCTACTGGCTCTTCCGGTACCGCGTCCGCAACGCCGATCCGGCCCGCGTCGCCAGCGACACCCGCAAAGGCATGGCCGCCCTCCAGGAACTACAGGCCCTCCGCGCACGCTCCTGGCCCGAACTGAAATAACGCCGCCCTTACGACGACTCCCATTCGAAAAATCGCTCGGGGCTCGGCGCCCCAGCCCTGGACCCGTCGGCAGAAAGCCCACCAAGATTCGGCTTTCTCGATCCATTCTCAACCACGGAGCCGCCGACTTCAGTCGGCGGACACAATCACGCCGGCAAACTCTCCTCGATCGGCTCTAAAGGATCTGCGACAGGAACAGCTTCGTCCGCTCCTCCTGCGGGTTCGTGAAGAAGTGCTCCGGCGTCCCCTCCTCCACGATCAACCCCTCGTCGAAGAACATGAACCGGTCCGCCGCCTCCCGCGCGAAACCCATCTCGTGAGTCACAACGATCATCGTCATCCCCGTCTCCGCCAGCTCCTTCATCACATCCAGCACCTCATGGATCATCTCCGGGTCCAGCGCTGACGTCGGTTCATCAAACAGCATGATCTTCGGTTGCATCGCCAGCGCCCGGGCGATCGCCACACGTTGCTGTTGTCCGCCCGAAAGCTGTGCCGGGTACTTATCCACCTGCTCCGGGATGCCCACGCGTTCCAGCAATCGCCGCGCCATGTCCTTAGCGTCGGACTTCTTCAGGTGGCGCACGTGGCTCAGCGCCAGCGTGATATTTCGCTCCACCGTCAGATGGGGGAAGAGGTTGAACTGCTGGAACACCATCCCCACCTCGGAGCGGATCTTCTCCAGGTTCTTCAGGTCGTTGTTCAGCTCCACCCCGTCCACGATGATCGTTCCCTTGTCGTGCTCCTCCAGCCGGTTGATCGTCCGGATGAACGTCGACTTCCCCGATCCCGACGGACCCATGATCACCACGACCTCCCGCTCCTTTACAGTCATCGTGATGCCCCGCAACGCCTGGAAGTCGCCGAACCACTTCTCAACGCCCGTCGCCTCGATGATGTCGCGAGTGCCTACACGCTTCTCGCCATCGCCTTCGGCCGTCTGATCTTCAGTCATCGTTCCTTACCGTTCTCCCACGCCCAGGTTCTTCTCCAGTTGCTGGCTCGCTCGCGACATACTGAACGCTATTACCCAGTATATAAGTGCGATGAACAGCAGCGTCTCCGCCTGCCTGCCGAAGAACTCCGGCTGTGCTCCCACCTGTCGTGCCACACCCAGGAGGTCCGTCAGACCCAGCACGAGCACCAGCGACGTGTCCTTGAACAGCGAGATGAACTGGCCCACGAGCGCCGGGATCACGGCTCGCAGCGCCTGTGGCAGCACGATGAAACCGAGGATATGGAAGGTGCTTAACCCGAGCGCCTGCCCCGCTTCCTTCTGGCCACGCGGCACCGCCTGCAACCCCCCTCTTACGATCTCTGCCAGGTACGCGGCGGCGAAGATCACGATCCCGGCCAGCGCCCGCACGACCGTATCCATGCCCACGCCCGTGACTGGGATCCCGAACAGGATCGTGCGTTCAGGCTCAATCATCAGTGGCAGCAGGAAGAACGCCATGAACAGGATCGTCACCAGCGGCACCCCGCGGATCAGCTCGATGAAGCCCACGCAGAATATCCGGATCACCGGGAACGTGCTCGCCCGCCCGAGCGCCAAGAGCACCCCGAACGGAAAAGCGATCGTGATTCCGAACACCGTTAGCATCATCGTCAGCAGCAGCCCGCCCCACAGCCGCGTCGGCACGCCCTCCAGCACCACCCAACTAAACGGGAGCGAGGCCAACCACAGAAACACGACCACGGTCCGCGCCGTCTTATTGAAGCGGCCGCTCAAAGCCGGTGTTTTTCCCAGTGAGTAGCCACCGCCGAACACCGCTAGTGAGCCCAGCGTCAGGAACGCCACGTCGCCGTCAGCCAGGAACACAAAGATCGGGATCATCGCAATCGCGATGGTGCCGGCCAGCCAAGGTGAAATCCTGCTCCAGAGCGCCCAGCTCAGCCCGCCAAGCCCCGCAAGAAGGTAGATCACGGTCCAGATGCGCCACGCTTCATCACGAGGGTAGCTTCCAATGAAGAACAACTGGCGGTTTGCGGTGATCACCTCCCACTCCGCGGACACGAAGACAAAGGTTCCAATGCCGTATAAGGCAGCGCCGATGAACGCCACCATCCCAATCGTCAACGCCGTGTTCCAGGGTCCGTCGAAGAGATTCTCTCGTGCCCACCGCCAGGCGGCGCGGCGCTCGGGGATTTGGAAGCCGGCCACCGTCATCGCTACGAGTCACCCCATTTTATGCGGCTGTTGATCGTGTTCATGATCAGCGAAATCAGCAGACTCAAGCACAAGTACGTCAACATCAGCAGCGCGATGATCGGCACCGCCTGTCCTGTCTGCGTAATCACCACTTTCCCGGTGACGAACATGTCATTGAACGCCAACGCGATCGCTAGGCTCGAGTTTTTCATCAAGCTCAGGTACTGGTTCGTCGTGGGTGGGATCAGGATACGCAGCGTCTGTGGAAGAATGACGTAGCGCATCCGCTGAAGCCCGTTCAGTCCCAACGCAGCCGAAGCCTCCGTCTGGCCCTTCGGGATCGCCTGGATGCTCCCACGCACGTTCTCCGCAATGAACGCCGCCGTGTATAGGGTCAGTCCAGCCAGTAGCGCCCCGTATTCGGGCGACATTTGCAGCCCGCCCACAACCTGTCGATTCGCAATCGTTGGCGTGTCACCATCGAGCGGTAGCCCCGTTGCCAGGAATCCGATCAGCCCGATCGCCCCGAACACCCCGATCGCCCACCACCCCGCAGAGCTCGGCTGGCCTGTAGCATCTTGTCGTCGGCTACGCATCCTGTACGCCACTGCCGCCATCGCCGCTCCCACCAGAAGCACGATCATCCATGTGCCGAACCCGGACTCCGTGCTAACGAACGAAA
>Ga0255057_10000434_pt1 | contig 23932 bp, 20 predicted proteins | sample Cases_109_6_MG_FD_189022 | JGI IMG/M metagenome (GOLD analysis project Ga0255057, IMG submission 189022) | Seawater microbial communities from Amundsen Gulf, Northwest Territories, Canada - Cases_109_6 | ecosystem: Environmental > Aquatic > Marine > Gulf | place: Canada: Northwest Territories... | reverse complement strand
CTGACATTCCCATCGCGCTTGGAGGAGCAGCACGTCACAACGTCGCAAACGCTTTGGCTGCGGCGGCGTTGACACACAGTCTTGGCATATCACTGGCTGACATTCGTGAAGGATTAATGTCGATGTCGCAGGATGACAATCCCGGTCGTTGCAATGTTTATTCGATTTCGGATTTTAATGTGCTGGTTGATTTTGCGCACAACCCGCACGCAATGCAGGCGCTTTTTAATATGGCGCGCGCTTTGCCGGCCAAACGCAGGTTACTTGCCTTTGCTCAAGCCGGTGACCGTACGGACACGCAAATTAGGGAACTGGCACAAAGCGCATGGGCGATCGGCCTCGATGAGGTCGTCGTCTCGGAACTCGAAGCCTACGCGCGCGGTCGGGAGCAAGGCGAGGTGTTCAGCATCATTCATGATGCGCTCATCGATTGTGGTGTACGGGAGGATCAAATCAAGTATCACATGGAGGAGACCGAGTCGCTCGATGCCGCCCTCGACTGGGCGCAACCGGGCGATTTGATTATCATGCTGGCTCTAAGCGCCCGCGACGAGATTCAGGAAAAACTCAAATCGTTGTCCAATTTAAGAAAATAAGGAGTCCCAAGCATATGGATCCCAAAATACTCGACCTTTACAACGACTACATTCACGGTGACATGCCGCGGCGCTCTTTTCTGAAGCGTATGGCGGAAATCGCGGGTAGCGCCGCTGCTGCCGCCGCAATACTGCCGCTGATCGAGACAAACTACGCCTGGGGTCAGCAGGTGAGTCCTACTGACGATCGGCTCGAGACCGGCTACGTTGAGTACCCTGGCACTGTCGGCCCGGTGAATGCGTACTTCGCCAAGCCTGCAAATTCAGAAGCTGCCCTCCCGGGAATCCTGGTCATCCACGAGAATCGTGGATTGAACGCACACATCGAGGACGTGGCCCGCCGTGCCGCGCTGGCAGGATACGTGGCTGTCGCGCCCGACGGACTCAGTTACGTTGGCGGGGCGCCGGAAGATCAGGAAGCGGCCAGGGACAAGTTCCGGGCGTCAGATACATCGACCATTACTGCCGATGTCATTAAAGGTATCGCTTATTTGAAATCCAGGGGTGATTGCAGCGGCGAGGTAGGCGCAGTCGGGTTCTGCTATGGCGGCGGCGTAGCGTTGCAGTGCGCGGTTGCAGATCCGGCGTCCGACGCCTCAGTGCTGTTTTATGGCCGTGCGTTGACTGCTGAACAGGTGGCGCAGGTTCGGGTGCCGCTCATGATGAACTATGCAGGCGACGATGCTCGTGTGAATGCATCGATTCCGGATTTTCGCGTGGCGCTGGATGAACACGACGTCGCTTACAGCCTGCATATGTATCCGGGCACCGGACACGGCTTCCATAATGATACAAGCCAGGCGCGCTACAACGAGTCTGCAGCAAAACTGGCATGGCGACGCACGTTAAACTTTTTCGGTCATTATCTAAAACGTTGACGACTTCAGTGTGACGTCAGCCTCCGACCATACCAGTGCGAAATTGTCCATCACGTCGGACGCGTCTTTTCCCTGACTCTTGAGACTTTCAATTAAACCGAACATCGCCCAGCCGTTTCGTGGATAAACTTCGAGGTCTCTGCGATATACGGCTTCAGCCTGGACCGCTTTGCCGGCATTCAGAAGCGCTTTTCCGAGCGAATGCCGGGCGGGGTAATACCAGAATGGCGGTTCGGTGTACGGCAACTCATCCTGGGTGTCGACGGCAATCTTGAAGTGCTCGATTGCCACGTCGGCATTTCCTTCCGCCATCGCGATTTCCCCGAGTACCAATTCATCGGCGATCTTGAGAAGACTGGTGGCCGGGTAATAGATGGTATCGAGGAAGACTACGTTAGCTGCATCGCGTAGCGGGACGAGCTTTGCTCTTTCCGCTCGTGCAGCGTCGAGATCGTCCAGATTCGCGTAAGCGACGGCACGAACGTAATGCCAGATGCCATTCGAGAATTCGAGATTCTCGGGTGGTTGCGGTTCGGCGAGCACCTCGTCCCAGCGCCCGAATTGCGTCAGGGCGAGCAGGGGAATCGTATTGAAGAATTCGACACCCGGAAACTGGTCGATCATCTCGATTTGAACATTGGCCGCAACTTTACGCGCCGCTTCGATGGCGATCGCGCTGCGGCCCTCCATGCTGGATGCCGCCCACAGGAAATGAATATTGTGTGGGTAGTAGGCTGCCGGATAAAAACCCTGCGCATTGCATTGCTCTATATAGGCTTCATCAACGGCCGCCGCTCTGACATTCGCCTCGGAGGCGTCGTGATATCGGCCAACGCGCCAATAGATGTGGGCAGGCATGTGAACGAGATGTCCGGCGCCCGGAACGAGATCGGCCAGGGTGTCGGCGGGGCGTTCGGCGCGTTCGGGACGTGAGGACGCTTCGACCGCGTGTATGTACAGGTGAATCGCAAGCGGATGCGTTGGCGAACGGGCCAGGACCGTTTCAAGCGCCGCCAGGACTTCCTCTGTGAGCGGCTTGGGATTTTCAGGATCGAGCCAGTAGTCCCAGGGCATCGTATTCATCATGGCTTCTGCAAATAGTGCGGCTGCGTCGTCATCGTCTCGATATTTGGCATGCAGCTTGCGCATGGCGTCGACATAGGCGAGATCTAACGGTTCCCTGTCGGTCGACGGGTCTCCGTTATAGCGAACGGCCATTGCCTCGATGAAGTCGTTTTCCTGGAGGCTAACGCGGTCTTTCAATGCCATCGCTTTTTGAATGGCGGTATGGGCGGCGATGCGGTCCTCGTCCGACATGACGACCTTGCCATTGCTCGTGACATTGATATTCGGTCCCAACGCCAGGGCCTCGCCCCAGTAGCACATGGCGCATTTCGGATCGAGTCTCTGCGCCGCCCGGAACGATCGCACGGATTCTGCATGATTAAAGGCGAAATCGATGATCAGGCCCTGGTTAAAATAGCGCTGCGCGCCGGGATTGGATCGGGTGATGTAATGGTGGTAGCTGCCCATGCCATCGAACAGCGGAGCACCCGCACGGGCGATTAGCTTGGCGTCCGGATGCGGTGGTGCCGAGACGGCGGACTCGTCAGGGCCGCCCTGCGAGCACGCGGCCAATAAGCTCGTGGCGATCACCATTAGGAAAATTTGATGAGACGACTTCATGTCTTGTCCCTTTCGCATGATTAGTTCAGCCCCCGACGTTCGAGAAGCGGCTCGATCAACGGTGGTCGCCCACGGAAGTTTACATAAAGTTCCATCCCCGGTCGCGTATTTCCTTTGCTGAGGACGTGTTCGCGAAATCGTGCAGCGGTGTCTGGATCCAGCAGACTGGTCTCCTTGAAGGCCTGAAACGCGTCGGCGTCGAGGACCTCGCACCACAGGTAGCCATAGTATCCGGCGGAATAACCGCTCGCAAAAATATGCGAAAAATAAGTGCTTCGATAGCGGGGAATGATCTCGTGAATCAAGCCGATATTGGTCATTGCCACATTTTCGAAATTCCGCGGTTCGACTGCTTCGGTCGAGGAAAGTGTGTGGTAGGCCATATCCAGATAACTTGCGGCCATGTACTCGACAGTCGCGAAACCCTGATCGAACCTCTTTGATGCCATTATTTTCTCTATGATTTCTTCGGGAATGGTCTTGCCCGTCTGGTAGTGGCGCGCAAACATACGCAGGAATTCCGGCTCGTTAAACCAGTTTTCGAGGATCTGCGACGGAAATTCGACGAAGTCGCGAGGTGTGTTCGTGCCGGCCAGTGATTCATAAGTCACGTCGGATAGCATGCCGTGCAAGGCATGGCCGAACTCATGAAACACGGTGCTTGCCTCACCCAGGCTCAGAAGTGCCGGCAACTCATCGGTTGGTGCCGGGAAATTGAAATTATTCGTCACGATCGGTGACACATCGCCACCAAGTTTGGATTGCTGCCGCAAAGAATTCATCCAGGCGCCGCCACGTTTGCTTTCTCGGGCGAAGAAGTCCATGTAAAGAATCGCGAGATGGCTGCCGTCTGCTTCCCTGACTTCAAAAACCTGTTGGTCGAGGTGCCAGCCAGGAATGTCAGTTCGCTGCTCGAACTGTAAACCGAACAGACTGTTGGCCAGCTTGAATACGCCGTCCCTGACAGCAGTGACCGCGAAATACGGCCGTAATGATTCTTCGTCAAAGTCATATTCGGCTTTGCGGACTTTCTCCGTGTAATAACGCCAGTCCCAGCCTTCGAGCTTGCCGCCAATACCTTCGGCACTCATTATTTCCTGACGCGCCGCTCTTTCTTCTTTCGCCATGTGGAGTGCAGGTGTCCAGACCCTGTCGAGGAGCTCATAGACCAGTTCCGGCCTTTCGGCCATGCGCTCAGAAAGTACATAGGCGGCATGGTTGCTGAAACCCTTCATCTCGGCACGTTCCGCGCGCAGTTGCACAATTTGGCTGAGGATTTCCTTGTTATCCGAGTCGTTGTCATTGTCGCCACGCATCGCATATCCGTCGTATAGCTTCTTGCGCATTTCGCGATTTGGCGAATACTGAAGAAACGGATTGATGCTCGGACGCTGCAGCGTGAACGTCCAACACTCGCAGTCGTGGCCACGACGTTCAGCTTCCTCGGCAGCAAGGGCGACGAGACTCGGTGGCAGGTCACCGAGGTCGGCACGATCGCTGACGAGCAACTCGAAATTGTTGGTTTCCGCAAGGAGATTGTCGCGGAATGCTGTTGTCAGTGTCGCTAACCGGGCATTAATCTCGCGTAAGCGGGCCTGCGATGCCTCGTCAAGATTGATACCCGACCGTACGAAGCCCTTGTGGGTTTCCTCCAGTAGACGCATCTGTTCATCGCTTAAGGTCAGGTCGCCTCGCTGATCGTAGATTTTGCTGATCCGTTCGAACAAAGCACCGTTTAAATAGATATCATCTTTGTGGGTGGAATATTCCGGAGCAATGACTCTCGCGGTTTCCTTGGTGATATCGTCAGAATGGGCACCATTGACCGCGTTGAACGCTCTTGAAACCTTGCCGTAGGTACCGCCGGAGAACTCCAGTGCCTCGATCGTATTGGCAAAGGTCGCCTCGGCCGGATTTTCCACGATGGCCTCGATTTCCTTCTTCTGTTCCATCATCCCGGCGCGCATGGCAGGCAGGTAGTGTTCAGACTCGATTTTGTCGAATGGAGGTGTACCGAACGGCGTATCCCAGTCCTCCAACAGCGGATTGGCTAACGGTGTACCGGTTCCGCTGCTCACGCTGACGTCATTGGTGCAGCCGACCAACATGACAGCGACGATGATTGTTGCGAAGTGTTGCCATTTCATTTTGCGGTCCCGTCAATAATAGGATTGTTATTCGAGGCTCAAAACTAGGTCCCAGTGTTTCTCGTCTACGGGAAAGATCGACAGGCGATTGCCACGCTGGTTCAGCTTGAAGTCGCCGAGGCCCGGATGATCCTTTAATTCCTTGAGCGTAATCGATCGGTCCAGTTTGCGCTCGAATTCGACATCGACCAAAAGCCAACGCGGGTCCTCCGGATTGCTCTTTTCGTCGAAGTGCTTGTCGCTTGGATCGAATTGTGTGGGATCGGGATAAGCTTCGCTGGCTATCGTCATGATGCCGACGACGCCCGGAACCTTGCAGCTAGAATGATAGAAGAGAGCCTGGTCACCAACCTTCATATCATCCCGAATCATGTTTCGCGCCTGGTAATTGCGGATGCCGTCCCAGGGTTCCTTCCGGTCTCGTTTGAGGTTGTCGATGCTATAGTCATTGGGCTCGGACTTCATCAACCAGTAGGTCACGGCTGCTCTCCTGTCGGATTTCTTGGGTCTGCGGGAGGCGGATTTTAACACGCCAAAAAGTCTTCTGGTCACGCCAAATGCGTGTGATACTATGCGCGCGAATTGGCCCGGCGAGGTCGGCCCATTGGCACCGGCAGCCTGCGCCAACGACAATGAGAAGGATGTAAATTGGTAAATCTCCTGGCGAATATTTTCGGTTCCTCCCCAGTCATGCCGCTCGAAAAGCATGTCAATATTGCCTATGACTGCGTCAAGCAGCTCAATCCGTTTTTCGAAGCTGCCGTTAAGGGTAACTGGGAAAAAGCTGCCAAATTTCGGCGCGAGATCGAGAAGCTTGAGCACGAGGCCGACGATCTAAAGAAGCAAATTCGCATGCGTCTGCCGAAGAGTCTGTTCATGCCGGTGCCTCGGCAGGATCTCCTTGAGTTACTCCTGGTTCAGGACAAAATGGCGAATAGAACCAAGGATGTTTCCGGCGTCGTCATGGGTCGTAAAATGCAGATCCCGGCGCCGATAGCCGAAGACTTTCTGAATTTCGTCGGGCGAAATGTCGATGCGGCAAAGCAAGCGAGAAAAAGCGTTCGCGAACTCGACGAGTTGTTCACTAGCGGATTCCGCGGCGCGGAGGCGTCATTGGTCGAGTCGCTCATTGAAGAGCTGGATCGTATTGAAACGGAGACGGATGACTTGCAGGCAGGGCTGAGAGGCGCCTTGTTCGAAATTGAGGATACGTTAGATCCAGTCACGGTCATTTTTCTCTATCAGGTAATCGAATTGACCGGTGAAATCGCGGACATGGCGGAGCGCGTTGGCCGCCGCCTGGAGCTCTTGCTCTCCCACTAATCGACATGCCCCAAAGAATCACGCTGGCCTTAAGACCGGAGATGACTTGATGGAAGCAGAGATTGTCTATGTCGCTCTTGCGGCTGTGTTCGGCGTTTTCATGGCCTGGGGAATCGGTGCCAACGACGTCGCGAACGCAATGGCGACGTCGGTCGGCTCGAAAGCGCTGACGATCAAGCAGGCGATTCTTGTCGCGGCCATTTTCGAGTTTTTGGGCGCAGTCCTCGCAGGCGGCGAGGTTACTTCCACGATCCGAAAGGGCATCGTCGATGCAAGTTTGCTGAGTGGAACCCCGGAGCTTTTGATTTACGGCATGCTGGCCGCGTTACTGGCAGCCGGGACCTGGCTATTTATCGCGTCCCGATACGGCTGGCCCGTATCGACAACACACTCAATCGTTGGCGCCATTGTAGGCTTTGCGGCCGTCGGCATTGGCATCGATGCCGTGCAATGGGGCAAAGTCGGCGAGATTGTCATGAGCTGGGTTATCTCGCCGGTCACGGCCGGCTTTATTGCATATCTCATATATCAAAGTGTTCAGAAGTTGATTCTTAGACATGAAGATCCACTCGCTCGCGCCAAGCGATATGTGCCGGTCTACATTTTCCTTGCAGCATTCACGATGACGCTTGTTACGATATTGAAGGGCCTTAAGCATGTCGGCATGGAGCTCAGCATTGCGAATGCTTACTTACTTGCGATCCTGATTGGTGTCGTCATATCACTCGTCGGTGCATTCGCCATTCGACGCATCGAGCCGGACAAAAAACATGATCGGAAACAACACTTTTATACTGTCGAGCGCGTATTCGGTGTGTTAATGATCGTAACTGCGTGCTCGATGGCGTTTGCACACGGTTCAAATGACGTCGCGAATGCGATCGGCCCATTGGCGGCAGTCATCAGCATTGCTCAAACCGGAATCGTCGGTGCCAAGTCTGCCGTGCCGATTTGGGTTCTGGCTCTCGGCGGCGCCGGCATCGTGATCGGCCTCGCGACATACGGCGTTCGCGTGATCGCCACGGTAGGCCACAAGATCACGCAATTGACGCCCAGCCGAGGCTTTGCGGCGGAGCTGGCGGCGGCAACCACGATCGTTATTGCTTCAGGCACCGGCATTCCCATTTCGACGACACATACCCTGGTCGGTGCAGTCCTCGGCGTCGGCTTGGCGCGGGGTATTGAGGCCATCGACCTTAAGGTTGTCGGTCGAATCTTCGTCTCCTGGGTCGTCACGATTCCCGCTGGCGCGTTCCTCGCGATTCTGTTCTTCTTCATATTCAAGGAATTTTTGCCATAACGCATCACGGCATTCTCTAATGAAAAAATTTGTTATCAGTCTATTGGCGGTTGTCCTGTTCCTTCCGTCCCCAGATCTGCTGGCGCAGACTCAAGGGACAGAGGTCATTCGCTACGGTGACGTACGCCATCCCATTCGCGACAAAGAGGGCGTGGTCGCGTCGTCAAATATGCTGGCTAGTGAGGTAGGTGCGAGGGTTCTCGCGGATGGCGGCAATGCCGTCGACGCTGCCGTAGCGGTCGGCTTCGCGTTGGCGGTTGTCCGGCCACGCGCTGGAAATATCGGTGGCGGTGGCTTCATGCTCGTATATACCGCGGACGACGGTGCGGTCAATTCGATTGACTACCGCGAGGCTGCACCGATTCGGGCTAGCCGGGATATGTTTCTCGATGGGGATGGCAATGTCGACAGGCAGCGAGCGATGTTCAGCCATCTGTCCTCGGGCGTCCCCGGCACCGTCGCCGGATTGCACTTCGCGCATCAGAAATACGGAAAGCTACCCTGGAAACGACTCCTGGCGCCGGCGATCGAACTGGCCCGGGAAGGCTATAAAGTCAGCTACGACATGGCTAGCGCATTGGAAAGATCGCGTGAGCGCCTAAGTCGAGACGCATCGACGCTCGAATATTTTTACAAAGCGGGCGGCGTTGCTTATCAGCAAGGTGAATTGTTCGTGCAGGCGGATCTCGCCCGGTCATTGACACAAATCGCCGAACACGGTCCGGATGCTTTTTATCGCGGCGAGATCGCCGACAAGATAATCGCCGAGATGGAAAAAGCCGGCGGGTTGGTGGACGCTGATTCGCTGGCAGCATATGAACCGGTCGTACGCGAGCCCGTGCGTGGTACCTATCGCGGCTACGACATTGTATCGATGCCGCCATCCAGTTCCGGTGGCGTACATATTATTCAGATGTTGAACATTCTCGAGCACTTTCCGGTTCGGGAATACGGCGCAGAAAGCGCAAATAATGTTCATTTACTCGCGGAGGTCGCCAAGCTCGCCTACGCCGATCGAAGCAAACATCTTGGCGATCTGGATTTCTATGATGTACCGATCGAATGGCTGACGAGTAAGGAATACGCAAAGAAACTGGCAGCTGGCATAGACATGCGCAAGGCGACACCTTCCGAAGAAATCGCGCCGGGTGTTACGCCAGTGAAAGAGAGTATCGATACGACCCATTTCTCGGTTATCGATCGTGACGGCAACATGGTCGCCAATACTTACACACTCAATCTGTCTTTCGGCTCTGGCATGAGTGTGGATGGCGCAGGTTTTCTGCTGAATAACGAAATGGACGATTTTTCGTCCAAACCCGGTTCGCCGAATGCATTTGGAATGCTCGGCGGAACGGCAAACTCTATCGAGGCGGGCAAAAGACCGTTGAGCTCGATGACGCCGACGATGGTATTCAAAGACGGTGAGCCTGTCGTCGCAACAGGCAGCCCCGGTGGCAGCAGGATCATTATGGCCGTGCTTCAAATGGTCGTGAATGTTATCGATCACGAGATGAATATCGGGGTCGCATCAAACGCGCCGCGAATGCACCATCAATGGTTGCCCGACGTAATTCAGCTTGAATCCGGGTTTAGTCCGGACACGATAGCCGAGCTGCAGCGCCGCGGCCATACGATCCGCGGCGGCAGAACGATCGGCAATGTCAACTCGGCCGGCCAAAGGGACGGATATTTGGAGGGAGCTGCCGATCCACGCAGACCTGGCGGCGGTGCCGTCGGGCCGACGACGCTCCGTGACTGATGCGACGGTCGATTGCAATCGCGGGGAATATGGGTTCGGGGAAATCCACGCTCGTCGACTTTCTCGCGCGCACCTACGATGTATCACCATTTTACGAGCCCAACGACGAGAATCCCTATCTGCCCGACTTCTATAAAGATATGAAGCGTTGGGCGTTTCGCTCTCAGCTATATTTTCTCAGCAACAAATTTCGCCTGCATCAGGAACTCGACCGGACGCCCGGCGTCGTCGCCCTCGACCGCACGATATTCGAGGACGCCGAAATCTTCGCGACTGCATTACATCAAATGAGAAAAATAGATAAGCGAGACTGGCAAACCTATTGGGGCTTCTACCAGGCAATTCTTGATGCGATAAAGCCACCGGACCTGATGATCTACCTTCGTTGTTCGATGCGAACGCTGCGTCAACGCATCAAGCTAAGAGGCCGGGCAATGGAGCAGGATGTACCGCTTGCATACCTGAAGCGTCTCGATCGTTTGTATGAGGAGTGGATCGGTTCATACAAGATGAGTGAAGTACTGGTTCTGGAAACCGATCAACTGGACTACATCCATGACCTGATACACAGGCTCGATGTCATGGAACGCATCGAGTCAGTTTTGCCACCGGAGTTCGGCAAGCCCGGCTGCCATTAGACGCCGGGATCGGCTTCCTCGCGTTTATAGACGCGATCCAGGACTTCCTTGCTGACATATTTATCAGCCTCTTCCTTGAATTCGCGGTTCTCGATGCGAATTTGCCAGAAGTGCCAGGCAATCCAGAATACGAAGCAAAGCAGTGTCAACAGCCACTCCCAACCGACGAACGGATACATCGGGCCGATCTCTGTCATGTTGCCGGTGAAGTCCTGAAAATCTGCTGTCGACATCGTTCAATCCTCAATCAATTCCGATTGCGCGGGCTTTGTCCCGTTCCGCACCGATAACGTCCTTTGCAGCCTCTTCTGCTTCTATTTCCTGCGAGATATCGAGGCCAACCAGTTCAATCTGCGCGGGAATGCGCAAGACGTCCAGTTTTGCCAGCAGTTTGGCAACCAGGAATGCGGGTGCGAAGCCAAGCACCCAGAACATGATGATTGCACCGGCAAACTGGCCCCAGGGCGTAATGACGGCGTAGTCCGCATTTGGCGAGGACGGGTAACCCCAGAGCATGAAGCCGGCGACGCAGACACCGAAGAATCCGGCATAGCCGTGAACGGCGACCGCACTTACCGCATCATCGATCTTGAATTTCTTCTCCACCCAATGATGCAAGTTGTACATAAAGACGACACCCGCGGCGCCGATCAACATCGCCTGCACCGGGTGGTACAGGTCATTGCCGGCCGAGGCTGCGATGATACCGGCGAGGCCGGATGAGTATGTCCAGAAGGCATTGCCTTTGGAAACGATGTAACCCGCCATCATCCCACCGGCGAGCGACATCAGGAAATTGAACGTAATTGCTGAAAGCGTAGTCGGTGCGAGGTATATGTTCGTCGCCGAGAAAAACACACCGTCTCCTTGCTGCACATCAATGATTGGCACATTGCAGGCGGCGTAGAAGCCCCAGAATCCGGTGTAGATGAGGAACAACCCCACCGTCGTGAACCAGGGATTTTGCTGCGCAATCTGGCGGGCAGATCCGTCTGGCCGGAACTTTCCGATCCGCGGGCCGAGCACGACCAGGATGCCGAGCGCGAAGCCTCCCGCAATCGCATGTATGACGCCCGATGCGTAGGCGTCGTGATAGCCAAGCTTCTGAACCATCCAGCCGTCCGGATGCCAGCCCCAGGCGGCATCGATGATCCACATGACAGATCCGATCAGGACAGCGAAGATCCAGAAGGCATTGGATCGAATGCGCTCGATGCAGGCGCCGGAGACAATCGAGGCCGCAGTCCAGGAAAACAACAGGAATGCTGCCCAAAATACCCCGTTGATTCTTGCCCAGGAGGCCGTGTCGTCTGCGCTTAAAGCAACGGACGCCGGTGCTCCGCCCATATGCGTTCCCATCAGTTCGCTCCACGGCGTCGCCCAGGGCGCGGCGATCAGATCGCCGATGATGAAAGGGCCATTCGGAAATGCGAAATAGATCCACCAGCCAAACATATAGAACGTGATAGTTACCAGTGGCACCAGCATCGTATTCTTCATGAGTGTATGCATGTGATTCTTGCGCCTGGAGACGCCGACTTCGTAGACACAAAAGCCAACGTGTATCAGGAACATGAATACAACAGTCACCCAGTAATAGAACTCGGTAAATATGGTGCTCAGAGACGTTAATTCATTCTCCACGCATTCCGTCCTGTTTTTGTCCGACCAATCGAATTCCACCCAGATTGCCGCCAGAGAATAGACGATCTACGGCAGCGTAGAAACTCTCGAGCCCATTGACGATCACGCTGCCGTGAACTTTCTCGTGCCGCTCGCGATCACGACAAAATTCCTCGTATCGCTCATGGGTGAATCGCCGCCAGTCCTCACTCATGTCGTCGATACTGAGGTTTGAAAATCCCGCGTTTCGAAAGTCGGCTTCGTAAGTGTCGCGGTCTGGCAGATATCGGGAATACAAAGTAACCGCGAGTTCTTCTGCCTCGGCCGGGGACGGTTCGCCGCGCGCGAACAAATCTTCGATGAACAGGCCGCCCGATGTCCTAAGCCACTCATGACAGTGCGATAGCAGCCGGTCACGTTGTTCGATATGGAAAAAAGCGAGCCAGCTGATAATCGCGTCGTATTTTGTATCGCCCGGCGAATAATCGAGCACGTTTGCACAGACATGCTCGACGCGCTCGGATAGCCCGCAGCGACGCGTCAAATCTTGTGCTAGGTCGTTCAGATCCGGTTGAAGCTCGAGCGCGGTAACTCTTGCATCGGTCATCGCCGCAATGTGTCGGGATGGGCCGCCAATGCCGGAACCAATTTCGAGCACCCGATCATCGGCTCCGATATTCAGTGTTGCGATGGCAGCATCGACGGCATCGGTACCGTGATAATGATACTGATCGAACGCAGCCAGATCGGCGGTGGAGATGCTGGCGTCACTATCCAGACCCATGGCGGCCAGCTCGTTGTAAACACGATCGACGTCTCTGTACAGGGGCATGGATTTGAGATCGTCAGGATGCTGAGTCATATGGAATCCGTATCAATGACCAGTCAGCTGGCGCTCGGCCTGAGACAACCGGACATGAAAGCGCCAGAACATCAGCAGGATTGAAACAGCCGGCCCGAGAATGAGGCCCCACCACAATCCACTTGCGCCATAGCCCATTGGAAAGCACAGCCAGGTGCCGATCCCAAGGCCGATAACCCAATATCCCAGCAACGATATCCACAGTGGCGTGCGTGTGTCGCGCAGGCCCCGAATTGCATTTGCCGCGACGATGAGGACGCCGTCAAACAACAGAAACCAGGCCGCATAAACCAACAGCCCAGGTGCAATTTCCAACACGGCGGTATTTGCGGTGTCACCAATATCGAGGAATATTCCGACAAAAAATACCGGAAATGCCCACAACAATCCTGAACAGATCAATACGGCCGCAGCGGCCAGGATGAATGCGATATACGCAGATTGCCGGGCCGCGGTGGCGGAGCGAGTACCGACACCGTACGCGACTCGCACTCTGGCAGTATCGCCCAGCGCAGCAGAGGCACTGAAGGCGAAATAAACTACGGTGTAGGCGATCATTTGGGCAGCGAGAATGTCCGCGCTGATCGTGCCGACCAGAATCGCGGCAACCGTGAACATGCCACCGTTAAGTAGTTGAGTAAGAGTAACGGGCAGGCCGAGCATAAATATTTCTTTGAGTGTGTCGACATTGACGCGCCGCGGCAACATGGCGAAGCGGTATTGTCTGAAGTGCTGCGACTGGAATACGTAAGCAGCAAGAAACAGGAACATAAGCCAGTTGACGATGGTGGTTCCAAAAGCGGCGCCGGTCACACCTAGGGCCGGGAAGCCGAATTTGCCGAAGACCAGCGCGTAATTCAGTGCGAGATTGAGTAGTAATGCTGCCGCCGTGATGGCCATGATTGCCGATGACTTCGCGAGAGCCGTGATGAAATTCCGCAGAACGACGAACCACAGCACGGGGACTACGCCCAGGGTCAACGGCCTCGAATAATCCGTGATTAGTCTTATGACATCCGGATCCTGATTGGTGAATGCCAATACCGGTCCCATGTACCAGACCGACAGCATCACCGGAACACTCATGATCGTCGCGGCAATCATGCCCTGCTCGACGGAGTCGGTAACACCATCCGAATTTCTCGCCCCGAAATTTTGCGCGACTAAAACTCCGACCATAGAGACAACACCCATTCCAAGCAGCAACAGCACGTAAAACCAGTCCGCGGTCAATCCCACTGCAGCAAGTTCGTTGCTGCCGAGGCGGCCGACGATGATCATGTCGGTAATCATCATGCCAATTTCCGCAACATAGGCAGCCATCAGAGGCAAACTGATCGCAAGAATCGTACGCGTTTCCTGATGGCGTGAAGGATTGCTCATGTGTGATATCGTACCGGCCATAAGAACCTAACGAACGTCATTTTCAGGATGTGGAACGTTGGCAACAGGCGCAGCCAGCCCGGCTGATCGCAATCTCACCTTAAGTACCGGTGCCAAACGATACGCGCTTGGCGTGCTGGTGCTTGTCTACACATTCAATTTCATCGATCGCCAGATACTTGCAATTCTTCTTCCCGCGATCAAAGCGGAATTTGCCATCGATGACAAGTTGCTGGGGTTCCTGGCCGGCCCGGCTTTTGCGGTTCTTTATGCAATACTTGGTATCCCGATTGCGTTCCTGGCCGACAGGTCGAACCGGCGCAACCTGATCGCACTTGCACTGGCAATCTGGAGCGGCATGACGGCGCTGTCCGGCGTAGCGAGCAATATTCTTCAGTTGGTCATTGCAAGAATCGGCGTTGGTATCGGAGAGGCCGGATGTTCGCCGCCTGCGCATTCGATGATTGCGGACTATTACCCCCCCGAGAAGCGATCGACGGCGATGGGTCTGTACACGCTCGGTATATCGGGTGGAATCATGATCGCCTATCTGGCAGGCGGCTGGGTTGCTGAAAACATAGGCTGGCGCGAGGCATTTTTCATCGTCGGTATTCCGGGCCTCCTCCTTGCCCTGATCGTTCGATTCACGATTCAGGAGCCGGTACGGGGGACCTCCGAAAATCGCAGCGACAGCGTCGATCGCCCAGGCATCCTGGCCGTGGCGAGGTACCTCCTGCCGCGAAAATCCTTCTTGCATATGGCGGCAGGTGCCGGACTGGCATCTTTTTCGGGCTACGCATTCTTGAGTTTTTATCCAAGCTTCCTGATACGCAGCTTTTCGATGAGCCTTTCCACGGTCGGCCTCTATCTGGGCTTGATCCTCGGAATCGCCGGCGGACTTGGCTTTGCCGGAGGGGGTTACATCGCTGACAAGATCGGACGAAAGAGTCACAGCCTGGCACTTCGGACCATCGCAATATCCTTACTGGCTGCGTGGGTTTTCACTTTTCCGGTCTTTCTGGCGGACAGTGGGCAAGAGTCCCTGATATTTTTTGTCGTGCCGGCGATTTTTTCGAATGTTTATCTTGCGACGACCTTTGCACAAACGCAGAGCCTGGTGCCTCTTCGTATGCGTGCCGTCGCATCGGCGCTGATTCTGTTTCTGATCAATATAGTTGGCCTCGGGCTCGGGCCGCTGTTGGCGGGAATTTTGAGCGATTACCTTTCCCAAAGTTATGGAAACGAATCACTCCGATACAGTTTATTGGTTATCGGTGCTGTTCTAACGCCGTGGACCGCGCTGCATTACTTCATGGCAGGTAAATACATCGAACGAGACCTTGCCAGGGTAGGTGAGCGGGTCTAAAGGCGATTTCCAATGCCTTCGAGAAAATTCGCCGTATTCTCACCGATCGCGTCCACCGCATAGCCTCCTTCGAGAACGACAAGTGTCGGGAGACTCAATGTGGCGATACGCTCGCCCATGGCAATGTAGTCACGCGCCAGAATTTCAAAATAGGTTGTCGGATCGCCGGCAAATGTATCGAGTCCCAGTGCAACGACGATGGCCGACGGCTCGAATTTGCGAACGCGCGCAATGGCATCGTCCAACGCGTCGCCGTACACGTTCCAGCCCGTCCCGAATGGCAGTGGATAGTTACGATTAAAGCCTTCTCCGCTTCCCGCGCCCCGCTCGTCAGCGAATCCCAGAAAATACGGGTATTCGATCGCAGGGTCGGCATGCAGCGATATCGTAAGCACATCGTTACGCTCGTAAAAAATACTCTGCGTTCCATTGCCGTGATGGTAGTCCACGTCGAGCACAGCAACTCTGTCCATGCCGGCATCGATGAACGATTGCGCCGCCAGCGCAGTATTGTTGAGATAACAATAGCCGCCACACAAAGCGGTACTCGCATGATGACCGGGCGGCCGACAAGCGGCGAAAGCGAATTGCTCTCCCTCGAGAACGAGATCGGCGCCCGTCAGTCCGGTTTCCGCCGAACGTCTGATTGCCCTCCAGCTTCCGGCAACAATCGGTGAGTCCGTATCGAACGAGTATCGGCCGAGTTTACTGTGGATATTCCGCGAGTCCGCATGGCGCATACCGGAGGCTACAAACGCGAAGGGCTTCGCATTCGAGCCGGTCGCACCGGCTGCGATCCACTCATCCCACGCACCGCTCAGGAACGCGACGTAGTCCGCATCGTGCACGCTTGCCAGTTTGTCATCGGCATACCCGCGTGGCGCAATGATTTCGCCAAGATTTCGGTCGAGGACTGCTGTGGCGACGTTATTTGCACGAGCAGGACATTCGACGCTCGGCACCCAGCCGTCGCCGTCCGACTGGAGTAATCCGTCGTGTAAGCGATGATCTTCCGAATAGACTGTGATCATAGGTTTGTTAGATGCCTATACCGCACGCATGTACCAATCGAAGTCGGTACTGCTAACGACGTTATGAAAGGAAGCCGACTCGTCGCGTCGATTGAGGACAAACGATTTACAGAACTCGGTGCCAAGGTAATCGGGCAACACCTTGCTACGCGAAAATTTATCGATTGCCGCATCCCATCGATTCGGCAGCTTGCTTTTCAGTGAAATCACTTCACCTTCTGTCACCATTCGTCCCGGGTCGCAACGATTTTTCAAGCCGTGGTGTACGCCTGCCAGGATTGCTGCCGTGACGAGATACGGATTTGCATCGGCGCCCGAGACCCGATGCTCGAAACGCAGGTTGTTCTCATCCGATAACGGAATTCGAATGGCAACGTTGCGATGATTCGCTCCCCAGTTAGGCTCCACAGGGGCAAACATCTCTGGTCGCAGCCGGCGATAGGAGTTTGCGTTTGGCGCGAAAATTGCTGTCGCGTCAGACATTGTTCTTGCAAGTCCGCCGACGGCGTGTCGCAGTCGTGCCGAGTAGGGCGGGGATGCCATTTTTTCCTTACCCTGCGAGAAATAATTCTTGCCGTTCGCGTCGACCAGGCTCAGATGCACGTGCATTCCGGAACCTGAGTCTTCCTCAAAGGGTTTCGCCATGAAGCAGGCAACGAAACCGTGTTGCCTGGCGACGGCTTTGATCGCACGTTTCAGGAGCATGGCGTGATCGCAAGCTAACACCGGGTCATCGACATGCTGCAGGTTTATTTCGAATTGTCCCGGGGCAAATTCAGAGATCGTCGTTCCTGCCGGAATATTCTGGGCCGCGCAGACTTCATTGAGATCGTTGAGAAAGTTTTCGATATCCCAAAGATCGTCGGGATGATAGACCTGAGGGCCGGGCTGAGGTCGCCCGATACCCGGAACCAGGGAAACTTTCGGTGTTGGCCGGTCAGCTTTGCCGTCGAGCAAATAAAACTCGAGCTCGGCCGCCATGACGATCTTGAGCTTCATCTTCTGAAATGGCTTGATCGCCTCTTCGAGAGCGGTGCGCGGATCTGCGAAAAACGGCTCCCCATTTCTGAAATACAAGCGAAACAGAGCTTGCGCAGTTGTTTTCGCTGCCCAGGGAACAGGCGCCAGACTGCCGCCAACGACCCGCGCGAAAGCATCCGGATCGCCGTCGTCGCCACTCCATGCTAATCCAGGAACCGTGTCGCCGAGGGTATTGAGAAGAACCGCTCCGCCCGGGATACAGAAGCCGTCGGAAAAAACCTTGCCGAACTCCTTGCCGCGGATGCGCTTGCAGCGAAATACACCTGGCAAATCTGTTATCAAGAGCTCCATGGAATCCGTACCCGGATGCCGCTTCAGGTACGAGCGCAATTCTGCGGGCATGCTCCCGGCTTTTCTCTTAGCCATTTTCGCGGTCCTCGATGAGTTTCTTGTTATTTGCTGTCCGGCAATTGTGCGGCACGCCAGGCTAATGCCGCTTTGAGTCCGTCTGATTCCATGATCTCATTGAATGTCCGCGACTCCGGCGTTTCGGTGGTCTCTATTTCCATGTCCGTTTCCAGTGCTGCCCGGAGTGCGTCTCGCATGCCGGCGGTCTCGAGAGATTGATTGATCGCTTTCTTGGTCAGCCTGACCGCGAACGGATCGTTAATCGCAATTTCATTGGCCAGTTTTCTGGCTTCCTTCATCAGCGCCGGTTCAGCGACGACGCGGTTGACCAATCCTATCGCCTCAGCGCGCGCCGCATCAATATCGGTCGATCCCTCGAGCAGGATTTCTTTCGCATTCTTGATGCCGATGATCCACGGAAGCACCATGCAAACGATGCCACTGCCGAAACGCACTTCTGGTGCACCGAATCGGCAGTTCTCGGCGGCGATCGTAATGTCGCAGACTGCAGAGATCTCCAGCGAGCTGCCGAGGCAATAGCCGTGTACGGCAGCGATTATTGGCTTAGGACAGTCCCAGAATCGCATGATCAGGTCGAATGCACGTTGCAATTCCTGGCAGGTATGATCGTGCTCCGACACGCCAGGGTCGCGTTCACTGAATTCGAGATCGAACCCTGCCGAAAACGCGCGGCCGTTGCCCGACAGGATTAGTACCCGAACCGTGTCGTCCGTTTCCACCTCCTCGAGCGCCGCGCATAATTCCTCGTTCATGACGGCATCGACAGCGTTCAGCTTGTTCGGGCGGTTTAAGCGGATTTCCGCAACAGGACCATGCTTTTCGAATTCGATTGTTGACGCGGGCATCGATCGAGGTTAGCCCAGCTTCCTGGTGAAATACCACAGGCGGTAGGCGTCGCCGGCCTGTTCTGCCATAATATGAACTATAAAATCATAATATGACACTGCGAATATGAACGACGCCCGTCCTCCGCAAGGTGCTCAGGCCGCACTCAGAGCGGTAAGACTACTGAAGCTCTTCACGATTGAGCGGTCCGAGATGTCCCTGGCCGAAGTCAGCAAGTTGTCCGGCCTCAACAAGACAACGACCCACCGCCTGCTCCGTGCCCTGCAAAGTGAAGGCTTAATCGACCGAAACGCGCTGTCCGCCAGATACAGCCTCGGTGCCGTTTTGATGGCGCTCGGCGTACAGGCGCTGGCTAGCAGCGACCTTCGACGGCGCGCGCGCCCACTGCTTAAATTACTGGCGCATGAGTCAGGCGAAACTGCCACGCTCGAGGTTCCGATCGAAGACAGCATGCTGGTTCTTGACGAGGTGACTGGTCGTCACGTCATGGGCGCCGGCGGGCATGTTGGTACGAGATGGCCATTGCATGCGACGTCGACAGGCAAGGCTGTTCTCGCATTTGACGACTACGGACTCGAGCGGCTGCCGACATCGATGACGCCGTTGACACGAAAAACGCTCATCAACAAGAATTCCTTTCGGCCCCAATTGGTTGACATTCGTCGTCGCGGTTATGCGGAAGCAGTCGATGAACTCGAAGATGGCTTTACGGCCGTTGCGACTGTCATCCGGGGAGCGCTCGGTGACGTGCAGGGCGCGCTGTCGATCTGCGGCCCGACGCAAAGACTAACGTCGGCAAGACGGGCAGAGTTTGGTGCGTCGCTTTGCAAGGTAGCTTCGAGACTGAGCCCGGAAAAATGATGGCATGATAGTATCTCCCCGATACTAGCGGCCAAGCAGGAATAACAACATCAAGAATCGAATCCTGTGCCTCTCGGCAATATTATTCGCGTGCAATTCCTTCGCAGAAACTCCGGAACTCGTTTTACCGGCCGTCGCACTGACGAATGTGCCGACCGAGATCGTGGTCTCCGGCATGTCATCCGATGCCGAAATCGACCTAAGCGTTGGCGAGACGATATACACCGCGTCATCGGATGAGACGGGGACCGCGAGATTTTCCGGCGTCCTGGTTGAAGTATCCGGAAAAATTGCTGTCAGTGCTTCGTCATCGGACGGCGAATCCGTCGCCGGCGAAATGCGCGTCATTCCCGGATGGGTTTCCATCACGCCACCGATTCTTGCCATATTCATCGCACTGACGTTGCGCAACGTTATTCCTGCGTTGTTGATCGGCGTATGGCTGGGAGCGACGGCATTACGATCTTTTGCACCCGCGGGCATTCTGGGTGGATTACTCGACAGTTTTCAGGTGTATGTCACCGAAGCGCTGGCTGATGCCGATCATGCTGCGATCATTCTGTTCTCGCTGATGATCGGCGGCATGGTTGGCATCATTACGCGTAATGGCGGAATGGCGAGCATTGTGCGCATGATGGTGACTCGCGCCAAAACAGCCATCGGAGGGCAGGTGTCGGTCTGGCTGATGGGCGTGATGATCTTTTTCGACGATTACAGTAATACGCTCGTTGTCGGAAACACGGCGCGCCCGCTAACAGATCATCTGAAAATTTCCCGCGAGAAACTAGCTTATATCGTCGACTCGACCGCGGCGCCTGTCGTGTGTATTGCATTGATAACGACATGGATCGGTTACGAAGTCGGCCTCATCGGCGAAGCGCTGGCAGGCATACCTGAAATCGAAGCCCCGGCGTACACCGTATTCCTGTATTCGATTCCGTACAGCTTCTATCCGATTCTGGCTGTGATTTTTGTTTTGGTGGTCGCCTCGTCCGGACGCGATATGGGACCGATGTATAAGGCCGAGCTACGTGCACGCAATGGTCAGGTATCGCCCGTGTCTGCGGATGAATTGCCGTCCATGCAGGGAGAAGAACTCGAACCCAAGCCGAACATTCCGATGCGCGCATTGAATGCCTTCATACCGTTGCTTGTACTGATTGCCGGTCTCCTCATCGGCATTTACGTCACGGGCTATGGCGACGAAAAATCGATTGGCGAAATCGTGGGCGATGCCGATGCCTACAAAGCGATGATGTGGGCGTCCCTGTTGGGGGCAATAACGGCCGCCGTATTGACAGTCGGACAGGGCATCCTGAATGCACATGAAACCGTGGACGCCTGGTACGGTGGTGTTCGTGCAATGCTGTTCGCAATGATCGTCCTGGTGCTGGCATGGTCGCTTTCCGCCGTTACCGGGCACCTGCACACGGCTGACTATCTGGTCACGATGCTCGCCGATGCCCTTCCGGTTGCGCTGGTTCCGGCGACGGTATTCATACTGTCAGCTATCACCGCGTTCACGACGGGAACCAGCTGGGGGACGATGGGTATCCTGATGCCTCTCGTCATTCCGCTGACCTGGGCGGTGATGACGGTCAACGGTGTGAATGATCCTGCACACATGCACATTCTGTATTCGGCGGTCGCCTGCAACCTGGCCGGCGCCGTGTGGGGTGACCATTGCTCACCGATATCCGATACGACCGTGCTCTCATCAATGGCCAGCGGCTGCGATCACATAGAACACGTACGCACCCAATTGCCTTACGCCATGCTGGTGGGCGCGGTCGGAATCGCTGTGGGCACGATCCCCGGCGGTTACGGATTTCCACCACTGTTGTCGCTGATCGTTGGCGTCGTAATCCTCATCGCCATACTGCGTTATTTCGGTCGCAAGGCAGACGAAGCCAGTCCGCTCTTGTAGCAACCGGCAAGGACCCGAAGAGGAAAAGCGAGATATGGCATCCCCGCTGAATGATCCGAAGCTTAAGGCTATGCTCGATCGTTTGCATGCGCAGAGCGATGCGGAAGTCGACGAGACCGATGCGTACTTCACGCGAAGAGAGCGAGATGGATCGATCGACCCTGAAAATTATTGCGACGACGATATGCATCGCTTCCTCTCGGGCAAGATGGTGGCGCTGGACCGAGACAAGGCAGAGTTCTGTTACCAGCTCTGCCGTTCCCTGCGAGCGACGCGTGTTGTCGAAGCTGGTACCTCGTTCGGCATATCGACTCTGTATCTGGCAGCCGCAGTGCGCGACAACCAGGTTGAAAACGGGATAGTGATTGGCACCGAGCACGAATCCAGCAAGGTGGAAATTGCCCGTGAAAATTTCAGGGAAGCGGGTCTGAGCGAATTTATCGAACTCCGTGAAGGCGATCTTCGGCAGACGCTCAAAGACGTTGGCGGACCGGTGGATTTCATGCTGGTCGACATCTGGGATGTGGCATTGCCCGCGCTCGAGCTCGTCTCCACAAGCCTGCGTCCCGGCGCTATCGTGACCTGCGATAACACGACGGTGGACGCCGTCGAGTATCGTGACTACTTTGAATTCATAAATGACCCGAGCAATCGGTTTCGTACAATGACGATCCCGTTCCAGGGTGGATTCGAGCTGAGCGTGCGTGTCTGACCGGTAAGCAAATTCAGCTAACTAAGTCGTATCCATGCAGACTTACTCTGTGTGTATGACAACAGACTTTCGATACAGTTATCGCGCGCATTGCCTGATTGCTTATAGCCACCGAAGGGCTGTGTCATATCGCCTTCGTCGAAGCTGTTGACCCAGATGATGCCAGCATCGATGGCCTTGACGAGCTTGTGGGCCTGGCTCAGATCCTGCGTCCAGACGCCGGCAGCGAGTCCGTAAATCGTGTCGTTGGCGATTGTGATTGCCTCGTCGACGCTGTCGAACGGTATGACGGATGCGACCGGGCCGAAAATCTCCTCGCGTGCGATGCGCATGGAGTTGTCCACCTTAGTGAACAAAGTCGGATTGACATACGCGCCGTTGAGACCATCGGGTGCGTCCCCTCCGAACTTGAGCTCGGCCCCTTGCTCTTTGCCCGACTCGATGAACGAAAGGACCCGCTGCTGGGCCTCGTCGGTCACGAGTGGGCCGAGGTTGGTGTCTGGATCGAGCGGATCGCCGGGCACATACGCATCCTTTCCATCGGCAACGAATCGCTCCACGAACGCGTCATGTATTTGCCTGTTCACGAGCAATCGTGAGCCCGCATTACAGACCTCGCCCATGTTGGCGAATACGCCGTCATAGGCGGACGCAACCGCTCGATCGAGGTCGGCGACATCCGACATGAAGATCTGTGGTGTCTTGCCGCCACACTCCAGGGAAACGCGCTTCATGTTGGATTGGCCCGAATACTGCATCATCAGCTTGCCGACTTCTGTGGATCCGGTAAAAGTGACCTTGTCGACATCGTTGTGCAGTGCGAGCGCCTTTCCGGCAACCTCGCCGATGCCGTTGATGACGTTGAATACGCCCGGCGGGCCACCTGCTTCGATAAACAATTCCGCGAGCCGCACGCAGGACAGCGGCGCCTGCTCCGCAGGTTTCAAGACGACCGTGTTGCCGGCCGCCAGGGCCGGCGCAAACTTCCAGGTCGCCATCAACATTGGGTAGTTCCATGGAGATATTGCACCAACGACGCCTATGGGCTCTCGTAAGACGTAGTGCATCACGTCTTTCTCCGTATTGGTGACCGAGCCCTCCATCTTGTCGATGTACTCGGCCATGAACTGGATCGTCTGGATGACGCTGGGAACGTCGACGTTCACCATATCCGAAATCGGTTTACCCATATCGAGCGTATCGAGTACGGCGAGTTGCTCCGCGTGTTCGTCGATAAGGCTGGTAAAGCGATACAAGATTTCCATGCGGTCCCTTGGCGCCATACGCGACCAGGGGCGAAATGCTTTTCGGGCTGTGGCGACGGCAGCGTCGACATCTTTGCCATTCGCTGCAGACATCGTCGCAATCGATTCGAGATTTGCAGGGTTAACCGTCTCGAAACGATCGCCGTCAACCGCGTCGACATAGTCGCCGCCGATAAACAAACGTGTTTCGAGCTTGCTGAGTGCCTTTTCGGCCAGGCCCTGCCAGTTTTCATGTGAAAGTTCTGAAGCTGTTTGAATACTCATTGTCTTTACCTATTCGTATTTTTATCGCAACCGATTGTTAGCGCATCGACTG
>Ga0255057_10000433_pt1 | contig 23958 bp, 19 predicted proteins | sample Cases_109_6_MG_FD_189022 | JGI IMG/M metagenome (GOLD analysis project Ga0255057, IMG submission 189022) | Seawater microbial communities from Amundsen Gulf, Northwest Territories, Canada - Cases_109_6 | ecosystem: Environmental > Aquatic > Marine > Gulf | place: Canada: Northwest Territories... | reverse complement strand
CAAGTGAGCATCCGGCGGACCCGATACAACCTCAAGAGATAATTGAATATTTCAGCGTGAGGGTCCGGCCGAATTCCCGCTTGACCGGCGCCTTGCGGGCGCTTGGTATTAATATACGGCTTTGAAATATTTACGGTTGAGCAGTAAGTAAATTTAAAGATAAAGCTGGCCAATCTTGCTGGTCTTGGAATCTTGGATACTGTGGTTTCGACACAGCCATAGGCTGATAGGCGAAAATCAGCGCGCGATCCGGACGTTGAGCGAACTCGGAGCTTTGAGCCTCGATGCATCAGGCAGGGAAGAAACCACGTCTAAAGGCTTTGTCCATCTCGCCTCAGCCATTTTTTTCGCCTCGCGGAACGCCGATCAGTGTTTATCACCGAACGCAGGTGCTCGCCGAGCAGGGTGTGGAGATCGACCTGCTGACCTATGGCGAAGGTCAGGACGTCATAATTCCGGGCGTCAGAATAGTTCGCATTCCGCGTTTCGCGTTCCTGGGCCAGGTAATGGTCGGACCGTCGGTGCTGAAATGCTTTCTCGACATCTTTATTTTCTTCTGGATGGTCGGTCTGTTGATCCGCCATCGCTACGATTTCGTTCATGCTCATGAAGAGGCGATCTTTTTAGCTTTACTCCTCAAACCTATTTTCCGTTTCCGCTTGATCTACGACATGCATTCGAGCCTTCCCCAGCAGTTGATCAATTTCAACTTCGCGAACAATCGTCTCGTCGTGGGGCTGTTTCGCTTCCTGGAAAGGCTGGCTCTGCGCCATTCCGATGCGATCATCACCGTTTGTCCTCATCTCCTGACCTATATCAAGAGCCAAGTCGGCGATCGTCCGAGTGAATTTCTCATCGAGAACTCGATAATCGACGCCGTAGCATTGGCGCCGCCCATGAATTCGACCGCTGCAAAGCAGGGCGGCGAAGGGCCGGGACCGGAGTTTCCGGCCGGTATTCCGGTTATCGTTTACGCTGGAACGCTGGAGGCTTATCAGGGCATCGATCTGCTGCTCGGCAGTTTTGCCAAGGTGAGGGAGGCGGTGCCCGAGACGCGGCTTCTGATCGTAGGCGGTACGCCATCGCAGGTAGAGCATTACAAGGCACTGGGGAAGAGCTTGCGGCTGGATGGAGCTTGTACTTTCACCGGCACCGTACCATACGAATTGGCGCGCTCCTATTGCCGCAAGGCGAAGGTCCAGGTCGCGCCCCGGCTCTCGGGTGCTCACACGCCGCTCAAAGTGTACGAGCAGCTGGCGAATGGAATACCGATCGTGGCCACCAACGTCCTCTCGCACGTTCACGTCCTTAACGATGATGTCGCTATTTTGGTTTCGCCGAACTCGGAGTCATTGGCTCAAGGACTTATAACGGCGCTGACCGAGCCCGAAATCAGTGGATCGCGGGCGCAACGTGCCCAGCAACTTTACAAATCGAATTATTCGCGGGGCGTCTATGTCAAGAAAATTCAAAAGTTGCTCGATTGGATGTCGCTAGATGTGCGGGATCGTCGGCATAGCCAGCTTCGGTAACGAAAATCTTTCGACCGAAGCCCGATTGCGGGCGATGTGCGAAACCCTTGTCCATCGCGGTCCCGACGACGACGGCTACCATATTTCCCAGGGTGTCGGTCTGGGAATGCGGCGGCTTTCCATCATCGATCTGGTCGGCGGCGGGCAACCCATATCCAATGAGGACGGCACGGTCGTCACCATTCTAAATGGTGAGATTTATAATTTTCGAGAGCTACGGCAAGAGCTCGAGGCGCGCGGGCACAGGTTCGCCACGAATAGCGATACCGAGGTTATCGTTCACGCCTACGAGGAATACGGAAGCCGCTGCCCCGAGTTCATGAACGGCATGTTTGCCTTCGCCGTGCACGACATGAAACGCCGCAAGCTGCTCCTGGTGCGAGATCATTTGGGGATCAAGCCCCTGTACTACGCCTTCGACCGCAACCACATCGTGTGGGGCTCGGAAGTAAAGGCCTTGCTGGCCAGCAAGCTCCTGGAGCGCTCGCTCGATATCGACGCTTTGGTTCAGTTCCTGCTTTGGGAGTACGTGCCGGGAGAGGCAACGCTCCTGCACGGCGTGCGAAAGTTGAAGGCGGGCCACTTGCTGGAAATAGATCTGTCGGACCCGCATTGCCGGCCGGTGGCCTACTGGGACGTGCCGCATGAGGCCGAGCGGCACGATCTGGACGCGCGGGCGTGGGGGGAAGCGGTTGCCGAAACCCTTCAAGCCGGCGTGCGGCGGCAACTTGTCAGCGACGTACCGCTTGGGGCCTTTCTTTCGGGCGGCGTCGATTCGTCGCTCATGACGGCTTTCATGGGCTCTACAAGCACCTTCAGTATCGGCTTCGATGACCCGTCCTACAGCGAGCTGGACTGGGCGCGGCGCGTCTCCGAGCACCTCGGGTCGGACCATCATGAGGAAGTCATGCGGCCGTCCATGGTCGAGATGTTCGACAAGCTGATGAACTTCATGGACGACCCCATCGGCGATTTTTCGATCTTCCCCACCTATCTGGTATCCCAACTGGCAAGTCGGCATGTGAAAGTGGTGCTCAGCGGTGACGGCGGCGACGAGCTGTTCGGCGGCTACGAGACCTACCTAGCCGACCGGTGGGCCCGCACCTATCGACGGCTACCCGGTTTTGTCAGGACGGATCTGCTCGAGCCGATGATCGGTGCCCTGCGCCCGCGACCGGCGAAGAAAGGACTGGTGAACAAGGCTAAACGTTTTCTGGAGGGGGCGGCTCATCCCGAGACCCTTTCTCATGCCCGATGGAGACTCTTCGATGTCGGAGACTCCAACCTTGAATTGCTGACGCCCGAGGCCCGTGCCGAGATCCGTTCGCACCCCGCCGCGCACGTGCTCGAACTGCTGGAGGCGGCCAAGGACCGCCAACCCTTGAACCGCAGTCTCTACGTCGATCTGAAAAGCTATCTTTGCGACAACATTCTAGTGAAGGTCGACCGGGCTTCCATGGCAAACTCCCTGGAGGCGCGAGTTCCCTACCTGGATCGCAGCCTCGTGGAGCTCGCTTTTCAGATCCCCGAGGCGCAGAAGATTTCCTGGTCCGACACGAAGATTTTGCTCAAACGGGTGGCCGCAGAACATGTGCCCGAGGCGTGCGTCTACCGCCCGAAGGAAGGTTTCAGCATTCCGATGAAGAACTGGCTGTGCTCGGAGTTTCGGCCAATGCTTGAAGATCTCTTGGCCCCGCACCGGCTTGCCACAGAGGGTATCTTCGTCCCGGAGCAAGTCGAGCGCCTGAAGCGCGAACATCTCCAGGGTCGCGCAAATCACAGCCATACGCTCTGGGCTCTTATGGTCTTTCAATCCTGGCGCGGGAAGTTCCTGGAAGGATGACCCATGAACCCAGCGCCAGCGAGGCCACGGTTCGCTCAAGCGAGGCGAGCACAATGCTGACCCGCCAACGCCCCGCCGACCTAGCGCGCAAATCCTACGATCTGGTTATCGTCGGCGGCGGCGTTTACGGCATCATGCTCACTTTCGAGGCGGCGCGCCGGGGCCTTCGGGCGCTGCTGCTGGAGCGGCGCGAATTCGGCGGCGAGACCAGTCGCAACAGCCTGCGCATCGTTCATGGCGGATTACGCTATCTTCAGACCCTAGATTTCAAAAGGTTTAGAGAGCACGTCGCGGAGCGCCGATGGTTCATGCGGCACTTTCCGCACCTGGTGAGGCCGCTCGCCTGTTTGATGCCCCTATATGGCGAAGGCGTGTTTCGCGTTCCCTTCTTTCGCCCCATCCTGGCCTTCAATGACCTGTTGTCGAGTGATCGCAACAAGGCCGTGCCGCGGATCGCTCATCTTCCAGGCAGCCGAACGATAACCGCCGCCGAGGTCGGGCAAGCCTTCCCCTTGGTCAGGCCCGAAGGTCTGGAGGGAGGTATCGTATGGCACGATGGATTTATCGCCGACGTCTCGCAGCTTTTCGCCGAGGTCTTGGCCCAGGCCGAGAGCAGCGGAGCGGACGCGCTGAACCAAGTGGAGGCGAAGGGCTTGGCCCTGGAGGCCGGTCGTGCCGTGGGCGTCGAGGCGCTCGATTGCCAAACGGGCGAGGCGGTGACTTTCAACACCAATACCGTCATCAATGCCTGTGGTCCGTGGTCGCAACACTTCGCGCAACGCTGCGGGCTTGCCGCGCCAGGCCTGTTCGAGCCCGCGTTGGCTTGGAACGTCGTTTTCGACCGGCCTTGGACCCTGGACTGCGCGGTGGCCGTCAGACCCAAGGCGAAGGGCGAGCGGTTTTATTTCCTCGTGCCTTGGGAGGGCAGGCTGCTGGCCGGGACCGGGCAGGCGCCGTGGAGCGGTGACGCCGACCATGTCACGCTTGCGGCCGAACATCTCGATGCGTTCATCGCGGAACTGAACCGGGCGGTGCCGGGCCTGGCGTTAAAGCGCGACGAGGTCGAGACGGTCATGGCCGGGCTGTTGCCCGTCACGCGGCCCGGCAGCAGCGTATTGGCGAGTCGCGAAATGATCATCGATCATGGCAGCCAGGGTGGGCCGGCGGGCGTCTTCAGCGTCGCGGGCGTGAAACTGACGACCGCGAGGCTGGTCGCCGAGAAGATCCTTGGCCAAGCCTTTCCACGCGCGGTGGTCCGGGACGAGACCCATCGACCTGGACGCAAGAGTCATTGAGCATTAATTCGATAGGGGGCCCCGCAAGGCCGCAGATGAATTGATGAAAGCCAAGTAAGAGGGAACATGACAGAGAAGGTCTTGCTCACCGGCGGCGCTGGCTACATCGGGTCTCACACGGCTTATTGCCTGCTTGATGCGGGCTATGACGTTTTCGTGCTCGACGACCTCTCCAACTCCAGCCGCGAAACGGTACCGGCCGGCGCGCTGTTCACGCTAGGAGATGTCGGTGACGAGGCGCTGGTCAAAGCGCTCATCGTCGAAAACGATATCGGTGCGGTCATTCATTTTGCCGGCAGCATCGTGGTCCCGGAGTCGGTCGAATTCCCCCACGCCTACTACCTGAACAATGTGGTAAAGAGCCATAGTCTGATCGGCGCTTGCCTGCAAAGTGGCCTGCGACGGTTCGTGTTCTCGTCATCGGCCGCCGTCTACGGCGCACCCGAACAGGTGCCCGTCGCCGAGGGCGCGCCAACTCTGCCGATCAATCCCTACGGCCATAGCAAACTCATGGTCGAGCAGATGCTGCGCGACGTGTCCGCCACCGGTGCTATGGACCACGTCGCCCTGCGCTACTTCAACGTCGCCGGGGCCGATTCGCTCGGGAGAGCGGGGCAAAGAGGGAAGAACGCCACACACCTGATCAAGGTCGCGGCGGAAACCAGTGTCGGACGGCGAGCGCGGATCACGATTTTCGGCGACGACTACGACACGCCCGACGGTACTTGCGTGCGCGACTACATCCACGTTAGCGACCTCTCGGCGGCGCACCTGGCGGCGCTGCGCTATCTTGAGGGCGGGAAGGACAGCACGACGCTCAATTGCGGCTATGGCCGAGGTTACTCGGTGGCCGAGGTCCTCGCGGCGATCGAGCGCGTCACCGGACGGCCGTTGAATAAGGTGGTCGGTCCGCGTCGCGCCGGCGATCCGCCCATGCTCGTCGCGGCAACGGGACGTATCCGCCGCGAACTGGATTGGTTCCCGGCCCACGACGACCTCGATGCGATCGTCGAAAGCGCAGTTGCCTGGGAGCGCAAGCTGGCCGACGAGTGACACGGTCCCCGACTTTTGCCGCGTCTGTGGGGGTCGAGGTGAAAGCACCGGCCGATCGGCCGGGCTGAGAGTTACTACGCGAACAACTGCACATTTCAGTTATCGCAAATATCGATTTTCCAAAGCTTGACGTAAGAGACTCCACAGGGCGGCTTGAATGTATGGCTGTCGGAGTCCCAACGCTGAATCGAGCAGCCAAGGGTTATACAAAAATAATAATAATTTTTTTGCCAACTAAACTAAAATACTCATACGATATTATGAGTTTTACTATAGTTCCTTTTGCACTCGTTGAAGGTTCGTGGTACCTTCGAATCGAAAGCAAGCTAGTGATTTCGCAAAAAAATTAGCGGCGTTCAGATAGGGACAGAACATCTTGAGATTGAATATCTCGATTCAGAGGTCGTGCGCTTTACTGCATGACGGCGTCGCTATTGTGTTGGCGGTTGGCATCGCTTATTGGGCGCGTCTCGGCCCATTGTCGAATATTTACGATTTCTATCTCGAAGATATGGCTCTGACAGCGGCTGTCGGTCTCCTTGCCGCCGTCCCAATGTTTTTCATATCAGGACTTTACAGATCTATTTGGCGCTACACCGCTACAAATGAAGTATATAAAATAATCGTTATCGATGTCGTTGTATTATGTGCCTTAGTTGGGCTCTATTTTTTGGTGGGAACCAAAATAGAACTTCCTAGAATGGTACCTGTTTTTGTTTTCGTCTTTCTGCCGGCCTTACTAGGAGGCCCCAGAATACTCGTCAGGATGGTGACTGAACAAGCCGCGATCTGGTCCGGTCGTCGCCAAGGTTCAAGTGAAAAGATTCCCGTGTTAGTAGTAGGCGACGGGCGCGATGCTCAGTTGTTCATCCGCGGGTCTCGTAACATTCCGGGCGGCAATTATCGCATTGTCGGAGTGATACCCAAATCCAAAGCCAGTGAAGGCGGGTCGATTTTCGGCATTCCGATTTTGCAAACGGTGGAGAACCTGGAGCGCATATTCGAGAGTTTTAGGGAGAAAGGCTCGCCGATCGGCCGGTTGGCTATCACCCAAGAATTTTTGAGCCCTGACCTGGGGCGCTCGAATGACGACTTCCTCTCCGTGGCGCAAAAATTCGACGCGACGGTCAGCCGCCTGCAGTCCGCTGAAAACCTGCAGGTCGATTTTGACGATCCGGAGGTCCAGTTGGCCCCCCAGATGGCGCCGATCGCCATCGAGGATCTGCTCGGGCGAAAAGAGCACAATGTCAAAGGAGGCGCCGAGCTTACCGTTTTGAGTGGTAAGACTGTACTCGTCACGGGCGGCGGCGGCTCGATCGGAAGCGAGTTATGCCGGCAACTTGCGCGCCATGGATTGGCTTGCTTGGTCGTGGTGGATAATTGCGAGTTCAACCTCTACAAGATTGAAAATGATTTGATCAGCGGCGCGGACACGGCGGAAGTGAAGGTCTCGCCGATGATCGCGGACGTGCGTGACAAGAACCGCATGCAGGGTATTTTCCAAAGGTACCGGCCAGATTACGTTTTTCATGCGGCGGCGTTGAAGCACGTGCCGCTGGTGGAGCAGAATCCTTGCGAGGCGGCTCTCACCAATATTCTGGGCACCAAGAATATCATCGACCTTTCGATCGACTTCAATTGTAAGGCCGCGGTTCTGGTATCCACGGACAAAGCGGTGAATCCCACGAGTTTCATGGGGGCGACGAAACGCGCCGCGGAGATATATGTTCAAATCAAGAGCGACGAGCTTTTGCGGCAGCGTTCGAACATTACCATCGTCAACAGGAAGGTTGTGAAGTCGCATCGCGGGAACACGCGGCTCATGTCGGTGCGCTTCGGTAACGTGCTGGGGTCCAGTGGCTCGGTCGTTCCGCTTTTCGAAAAACAGTTGCAAGCGGGCGGCCCGCTTACGGTCACCCATCCGATGGTCGAGCGGTTCTTCATGACGGTTTCCGAGGCGGTTTCGCTGATCCTCAACGGCTTTACCACTCTCGTCTGGAAACAGAACCTTCATTACACGACTTTTTTCCTCGATATGGGTCAGCCGGTGAAAATCGTCGACCTGGCGATTCAGATGATTCGCCTCGCCGGGTATCGACCCGACAAGGACATCAAGATCGCGTATACCGGGTTGCGTCCGGGCGAGAAACTTTACGAGGAATTGTCTTATGCCGATGAATTGATCATAAACGTCAAGGCGGAGGGGCTCTACGCGGTGTCTCCAAAACGGGTAGATCAATCGGATATGAAAGGTCTCGTCGATGAGGTGATCACCGCGGCGCAGCGATCGGATACCACCGAGGTATTGCATGTGATGCGACGGCTAGTCCCCGAATTCAAGGAAATGCGTCCCGATATCGATGAGCCGGGTGTCGAGGGGGCGCTGACGTCGCCCGTATCTGCCGATTTGGAAAATTCATCCCAGGACTCGCGACTCAATGTCTAGGGGCCGGGTTTGGAGTTTTGACCAACTTTTTAGGTGGGGCGTACCTTGGCGGAGAGGTCCCGCGCGCGGTGCGCCAGGCAGCGCTGAGGGGCCGAGCGTGAAAAGAAATATCAAATTCTGATCCCGGGTCGCCTTGATGATCTCTGACCCAATATTCCGAAACTTCCTGCCATTTCTCGCGCGGAAAGAACTCCATCGGGTGCAAACCACGACAGTGAACCCGGGGTCATTTTCACTCCTGTCGCTACTGACGTGATAATTGTTTCAAATACTAAATATTCTAATAAAGATTGCAAATGGGTTTGTTTAGTAATTTTAACCGTTATGACCCTGGATGTATCGGACCGCCAGTACGGTAGGATGGTTATCGTGCGCGGGCTGGCGTCAGGACTTGATCAGATGTCCGGCCCTGTTATACGCATCGGATCTATCGGCAAGCCAATTGATAAAACAGTTGAAATACAGTAAAATTTTTATGTATAAGTGGTGAAATTTTTCATAATAATTTACTTTAGGGCGAATTATGATTAACCATTGGAGACGATGAGCGGCACTCACTTGTCAGCTTAAAGAATTCGACGCTTTGCTATGATCCTATGCGCAAATCAGCGGTCCAGTCATGGAAGTTGCGCCGATCGTTGATTGGCCAATATCTGGTGCATTAGTTTCCCATGACGAATTATCAGTTCTCCGCTCAGTTCCTGAGGCGCACACCGGGACCGCCTCCATTTTGGTCGATAAACTCGATACCGGCCTTTTCAAGAGCACGTTCGACTAGATCAAGATTGGTGGCGGTGCTTTTCGGAACACCGTCACAAGCTTCCATGCGCTGAATTGTGGGGACGCTAACTCCTGAAGCTTTTGCTAAGTCTCTCAACGACCATCGCAATATCCCCCGCGCGCCCCGAATTTGCTCAGCGGTGATCATTGGCACACGTTCATGGCAGAGCAATAAATGTTGACATATTCACTAAAAATGATATATTTTTCTCAAAATAAATAACATTATAACCAAATTCAGAACAGGGAGATTTTCCATGAACCCCCATTCCCTTGACCATGAAGTGTCGACCCACCTGATGTTGCGCGAGCGGCTGCGGGAGGCCTTTCCCGACGCCGACGATGACGACCTGCAAGATACCCTGGAGGGCCTGACAAATCTACCCGAGATGCTGGCCGCCCTGCTGCGCTCGCAATTAGATGATCTCTCCCTGGTCGAGGCCCTCAAGGGGCGCATTGGCGACATGCGCGCGCGCCTTGCCCGCCTCGAGCAACGGGTGGCAACAAAGCGAGAGATTGCCGCTTCGGTAATGGAACGCGCCGAGATCAAGAACATCACCGAGCCCGACTTCACAGCCTCCTTCAGCGTTAGTGGCCCCAAGGTGTTGGTGACCTGCGAGGATGAGATCCCGAGTCAGTATTGGAAGCCCCAAGACCCGAAACTCGATCGGCTGGCGCTGGCCGCGATGCTGAAGGCCGGCGAGGCGGTGCCTGGCGCGGTACTGACCAACGGTAGCCCCTTTATATCTGTGAGGACCAAGTGATGCCCTTCGATGCAAACCAGGTCCAGGCGCTGTCGGGCAAGCTGAGCGCCCGGCACGTCAAGCACCGTCAGGCGGCGGGCGGCATGACCCTCTCCTACGTCGAGGGCTGGCACGCCATCGCCGAGGCCAACCGCATCTTCGGCTACGATGCCTGGGATCGGCAGACCATGACCCAGAAGTGTGTGTGGGAGGGCCGGAAGGGCAATCTCGAGGCCTGCTCCTATATCGCCCGGGTGCGCATCAAGGTGCGGGCCGGGGACATCGTCGTCTGCCGCGAAGGCTGTGGCTCCGGCCATGGTAGTGGGCCGAGCCGGGGTGAGGCCCATGAGAGCGCCATCAAGGAAGCCGAGACCGATGCCATGAAGCGGGCCCTGGCCACTTTCGGCAATCCCTTCGGCTTGGCCCTGTACGACCGCGAACGGCGCGGCGTCACAGGCAAGAAAAGCAAGGTGCCCGCGCCGGCAAACGGCAAGGCGATCACCTGGATTGTCCTCAAAGCCAACGGTCAGGTGCATAGCACCCATGGATACCCCGGCGGTTTCTGCTCTCAGCTGCGCGAGCTTTTGGAGAAATCACCAACCCGCGAGGAGCTGAAGATCCTCTGGGAGCGCAACTGGGCGACGGTGAAGATGCTGAAAGAGAACTTCCCCAACCTCAGGAGCGATCGCTACCAGCACTATAGCGATCTCCTGATCCTAGTCTATCGGCGGCGGCTCAAGGATTTCGAGGATGCGCAAGAAGCCACCAAAGCACAGAAAGAACTCGCCGCTGCCAAGACCCAGACGAGCACGGGCACCATTGATAAGTCAGCCCTGCCGATCGGCGCGCCCATTCGGCGGCGGGACAAGGAGCATCGGCGTTATGTTGCCTCTCTTCCTTGCCTCATCTGCAGGCAGCGCCCCTGTCAGGCGCACCATATCAGCTTTGCTCAACCGCGTGCGCTGGGTCGCAAGGTCAGTGACGAATGGACCGTGCCACTCTGTGTGAATCATCACGCCGAGCTGCATCGGGCGGGGAACGAGAAGCAGTGGTGGCGGGAGCGGCAAGTTGACCCGATTGCCAACGCTTTGCAGTTCTGGCGGTCAGAGGACGCCCAGCATCAGAAAGTGGGCAATGCCGCCTTATAGGCCACTAGAAGTGCGAGCTTTGAAATAGTCAGAGCCACCAACACAAAAAAAATAAAGCTGGCACAGACGCGTTTCAGATGCTCGAATCGGCGCATTCACGCTGATGGTTGTTGGATCGTCATACCGGAATTATTAATAAGATTGCTACAGACGCTTTATAAGATCGCTACAGAGGCAGACCGCAAGGGGCCGTCAGGAACAGAAGCCCGGCCAAGCCAAGGGGACCGCCTCAGGCCAACTAGCGGCCCGATCGTCCAAGCGATGAGTGGGCGCCGCACGAGACCCGTCCAACGTTCAGGGCAACACAATGTCTGACCAATCTCTCATTCATCCCGTGATATTGTCCGGAGGGGCCGGCACCCGCCTATGGCCCATCTCCCGACGCGACTTTCCCAAGCAATTCATACCGCTTTTGAACGAAAAGAGTCCGCTGCAAGACACCGTTTTGCGCGTCTCCGACGAGAGGCATGCATCTCCGAGTGTGATCTGCAGCGCGGCGCATCGCTTCCTGGTTGCCGAGCAGATGGCGCAAATCGGGGTCCATCCGAAGAACATTATTTTGGAGCCGGTCGGACGAAACACCTGTCCGGCAGCGGCGGTCGCCGCGCTCATGGTCAGCGACCTCGAGCCAAGCGGGTTGGTCCTCTTGCTACCCTCCGACCATCTGGTGGTTGAACAGGATGCCTTTCTACGCGCGATCGAGAGCGCCAAGCCGATCGCCGAGAAAGGTTACCTCGTCACGTTTGGCGTCAAGCCGACGCAACCCGAGACTGGATATGGCTACATCAAAGTAGGGTCGGAGTTGAGCGACGGAGAGGGCGGCCATCATGTAGACCGCTTTACCGAAAAGCCAGATCTCCAGCAGGCAAGCGAATATTTGGCAAGCGGCGGCTACGCATGGAACAGCGGAATTTTCCTATTCAGGGCGGATCGGATGCTCGAAGAGTTGGAACGCCATGCTCCCGACGTTCTGGCGGCCGCAGTTGGATCTTGGAAAAAGGCCCTGACGGATCTGGATTTCATCCGCTTGGACGGTGAGGCCTTCGAAACCGCTCCCTCCATATCCCTCGATTACGCAATCATCGAAAAGACCGACCGCGCGGCGGTGGTCCCGGTCGAGATGGGGTGGAGCGATTTGGGAACTTGGGACGCTCTTTGGGCGATTGCCGAGAGGGATGACGACGGCAACGCCTGCCGCGGCGATGTTTTTGCCGTCGATACGCACGGGTCTTATCTGCGCACCGACGGCCCGGTCATGGCCGTTCTTGGGCTGGAGAACGTGATCGCGATCGCGACCGACGATGCTCTATTGATCGCCAGCAAAGATCGGGCCCAAGAGGTTAACGCCATCGTCAAGGCCATCGATGAAACCGGTAGCGACAAGCACATTTCCCATACCACCGTTTATCGGCCTTGGGGCTCGTTCAAGGGTATCGAGCTCGGGGAGCGTTATCAGGTCAAGCAGATTACGGTGAAACCGGGCGCCCGACTAAGCCTGCAGGTTCACCATCATCGGGCCGAGCATTGGATCGTCGTTCGCGGCACGGCTAGGGTCACGCGGGGGGACGAGGAATTTCTGCTGTGCGAGAATGCTTCCACCTATATCCCGCAACAGACGAATCATAGGCTTGAGAATCCAGGAAAAATTCCCTTGGTAATTATTGAGATCCAAACGGGATCCTACCTCGGTGAGGATGATATTATTCGCCTCGAAGATACTTACGGCCGTTTGGAGACGAAAGCGTAAACCAATTGGCCTGACCTTATAGGATCGCGAACAGCACGGCGAGGCAGGTCTCACATACTCGAGCGTGGAGTGGGGTCTGCGTGTGTTGTGGGCCTCATCGATTTGGGCCGCAATCCCAAACCCCCGTCGGTGGCGGTGAGATCATACCTCGCGAGGCATGGCGCCGGGCTTCGGGGCCAACAAGGATTGGTAAATGAGGGCCCTTGCCGAATAGCTTGAAAAATAGCCGTCGATAAAGTAATAAATAGATTATATCACATGAGTTTCTTAAGAGTATGTCGATTCTCTAAACACTATATTAGATTAACGTTAATCGTCGATGTCGACGATCAGATTGAGGCGTGAAATAATAACCGGCTTGGCCTAGGGTCAGCGCAGTTTCAGGCAATAGGTGGCGACAGCTCGCATGATTAATGGAAACGCAAGCCTGAGGCACATTTTGTGGGTAATGGGGTCTATGTCTTTTTTCATCGTAAGATGACGCTTGGACCGTTGAGTGCCGAGGGTTGCAAGGCCCGGTCCCAGGTGAGAGTAACAACTCGCTTGTCGGCCGCGGCTTGCCTCAGGTGGTTGCTGTTCGGCCAGGCACTCGGACCAGGCCTTTCGGGGTGTGAGGGCTAGATGGATAAGATCGATCTATCCGTCGTTGTTCCGCTCTTCAATGAAGAAGAGAGCGTTGGCCACCTTCATAGAGCCATCAGCGAGGTGATGTCGGGCCAGGAGCGGCCGTACGAGATCATCCTCGTCGATGACGGCAGCAAAGACCGAACATTCGAGATTGCCAAGGGGTTGGCGCAAGAAGACCCGCACCTCAGGGTTGTTCGCTTCCGCCGCAACAGCGGCCAAACCCCCGCGATGGTGGCCGGTATCGAGCAGGCGCGCGGCGAGATTATCGTGACGATGGATGGCGATCTGCAGAATGATCCGACGGACATCCCGCGCTTCATCGACAAGATCGAGGAAGGTTTCGATATCGTGGTCGGATGGCGTTATAACCGGCAGGACAAATTGGTCACCCGCGTTCTGCCGTCGGTTATCGCCAACTGGATGATTTCGAAGGTCACGGGTGTTCCGATCAAGGACAACGGCTGCTCGTTAAAGGCCTACCGCGGGTCGTTGATCAAAAGCATTCCCCTTTATTCCGAAATGCACCGTTTCATCCCCGCGATGATGTCATTGGCCGGCGTGAAGATCTCCGAGATCAAGGTCAAGCACCATGCACGCAAATTCGGCATGTCGAAATACGGCCTGTCTCGGATCTACCGTGTGTTACTCGATCTGCTGTTCATTCGCATGGTTGTCTTGTGGTGCGAGCGCCCGATTCAGTCCTTCACGCTTCTGGCCGGAATTCCGACGATCGTCGGCCTGGGGTGTCTCGCCTATGCCCTCGTCGAGGCCCTGATGATCGATGGACCGGCAAGCTTCATTATGTTCGGGCTGGCCGTCCTTTATACCGCTCTTGCCGTTTTTCTGGTGGCGCTGGGATTGTTGGGACAGCTCATCTACGAGAGCGGAAACGTTAAAACCGAATCTTTTGCGTTGTTGACTGCGCAATCCTCGGTTTCAACAGATGCATCGAAGGTAGTCCAGACATGACGGCAAAAGAAGACAGATTGGTCTCGGTCATCATCCCGGTCACCACCCGACACAGTGAGGTGGCGGACTTGCTTCGTGAGTACAAGGCCGGGTTGGAGAACACCGGTCACAGCTACGAGTTCGTCTATGTGCTGGACAGTGGACTTCCTCGGGTGCGCGAGAGCTTGGAGAAGCTGAAGGCAGAAGGCGAGCCATTGAAGGTTGTGATCCTTGCGAAGTGGTTCGGTGAGGGAACGGCGCTGGCGGCCGGCTTCGCCAATTCCGCAGGCGATATCATCCTCACACTTCCCGCGTTTCGGCAAGTTCAACCCGACGAGATCGGTCGACTGCTTGAGTTGTTGGCCGACGAAACCGATATGGTCGTGGCGCAACGCTATCCACGACTGGACCCGACCTTCAATCGGATCGCGTCTAAGATCTTCCATGCCCTACTGCGCACGACCCTGGATTTTCCATTCGGCGACTTGGGCTGCGGGGTGCGCGCCTTCAAGAGAAAGATCTTGGACGAACTGCAGGTATATGGAGACCTGGCGGTTTTCTTGCCGTTGCTGGCCCACCAGCAAGGCTTCAAGGTCGCAGAATGTCGAACGGCGCAGGCCCGCGACGATGCTTTTCGTCGCGTCTACTCGCCGAAGATTTATCTACAACGCCTCCTAGATATCCTCACGTTCATCTTCCTGGTCCGCTTTACCAAAAAGCCGCTACGCTTTTTCGGCCTTGTGGGGACCACGATCTTTGCAATTGGTGGTATCGCCACACTCTGGCTGGTGTTCGAACGTCTCTTCCTGGGGGTGGCCTTAGCCGACCGGCCGGCGCTGTTCTTAGCTTCGCTTATGATCGTGCTGGGAATTCAGATGCTCGCCGTAGGCTTGATCGGCGAGTTGATCATCTTCACTCATGCGAAGGATATCAAAGAGTACAATATCGCGGAGATCATCGAATAGTCGTCCGTGCCGATGACGGTTACAATTCTAAAGGACCTGAACGGCAGTAGAGCAGTTAAGGTAAAGGAAAAATAAAGAAATATTAATTACATACCCTAAGTAATAGGGTTTTCCTGTGCCACCCACGATCCTATCTTAGCATCTGAGTTTAGAAGTCAAGTCGTACCCCAAACCATCTCGGAGATACGATCCTTGCAGCCACAGGCGTCCAAGAGATCCCGCTGGAGGGCCCTGGTGGTAGCTCCTCAGCCCTTCTTCTCTTTCCGCGGAACCCCGATCAGCGTCTATCATCGCACGCAGGTGCTCGCGGAGTTGGGCGCCGAGATCGATTTGCTGACCTATGGGCAGGGGCTCGACATCGATGTGCCCGGTGTAAGGACCATCCGGATACCGAGGTTCGCATTTCTGGGCGACGTAAAGGTCGGGCCGTCGATGCTGAAGTTTTTCCTCGATATCTTTTTGTTCTTTTGGATGATCGGTCTATTGGTTCGAAACCGCTATGATTTCGTGTACGTTCATGAAGAGGCGATAATTCTGGCCCTGTTTCTGAAGCCCATTTTTCGCTTCGATCTTATCTACGACATGCACTCAAGCCTTCCCAACCAGTTGATCAATTTCAAGGTCGCGGATTCTCGATTAATGGTGGGGATCTTTCGTATCTTGGAAAAGGCGTCGCTGCGCCGCTCCGATGCGATCGTTACCGTTTGCCCTCATCTGCTGGGCTATATCGAGGATCGAGTTGGCAAGTGCCCCAGTCATTTCCTGATAGAGAATTCGATAACCGAAAAGATAGCGCTGGCGAAGCCCAATGGGTCGCACGACGAGACCTTGGCCAACCGACCGTCTGACCCTGAGTTTCCGGACGACGCCCTTGTCATCGTCTATGCCGGGACCTTGGAGACCTACCAGGGCATCGATCTCTTGCTGAATAGCTTCGCCAAGGTGAGGGGCGCGGTAACGCAGGCGCGACTTCTGATTGTCGGTGGAACCCCGTCCCAGGTCGAGAAATACAAGGCGCTGGGAAATAGGCTGGAATTGGGCCAGACCTGCACCTTTATGGGAACCGTGCCGCACGAGATGGCACGGTCCTATTGCCGAATGGCGGCCGTGCAGGTCGCTCCCCGGCTTTCCGGTGCCGATACGCCGTTGAAGATATACGAGCAGATAGCGAACGGCATACCGATTGTCGCAACCCGCATCAACTCGCATACGCACATCCTCAACGAAGACGTGGCCTTTCTGGTTTCACCCAACCCCGATGCATTGGCTCAGGGTCTCATAGCGGCGCTGACCGATCCCGAGGCCAGAAAAGCGCTGGCCGTGCGCGCCCAAGAGCTTTATCGAACGAAATATTCGCGCAACATCTATGTCGAAAAAATGCGGAAGCTGCTCGATTGGATTTCGTTGGATGTGAGGGATCGTCGGCATTGCCAGCTTCAATTAACAGAAGCTTCCGGGTGAGGAACGACTGCCGGCGCAAGGAAGCGAAAAATTTGCTTTCAATCCAAGCACCGACGCTTGGAAAGCCTAACAAATTGTAATATAATCATTTGAAGTTGAGGTATATGACCGGTAGAGCATTTTTCTGCGCTCCTCCACCTTATATTATTGAAAGATTGGCTATTTGAACCAATTTTTTTGCATGGTAATTTTACTGACTAGTAGAATGTATTTCGCAGCGCAATAATTGAGAGAATGAGATTACGATGGCTACTCAAATGGAATTGAACCCTATTCCGATGCCGGCAGCAGATGCGCAAACTGTAGTCCCGATAGACTCAACGAAATTGGCTGCGCGCATTGAGCCATTTGACTCATACTGGCAAGCACCAGACGACGTTGAGTCGGGCTATCACAAGTTTGCGGCTTATTACAAGCATAACTATTCGCGGCATTTGCCGCGGGACAAGAACGTCTCAATCCTCGTGATTAGCTGTGGGCCCGGTTATTTGGTCGATCTCTTGAGATCGGAAGGCTATGAGCGCGTCGTCGGCATAGATTCAGACGACGAGAAGATCGCGTATGGAAAGAATCGAGGCCTCGACTGCCGTGTCGCGCGCGCTTTCGAGTTTCTCCAGGATAACCCGGACGTCAATTACGACGTTATTATTCCCGAACAGGAGCTGAGCCATCTCACGCATGAGGAAACCATCGCGTTTTTGAGATTGTGCTATTCGCGACTGGGGAGAGACGGTATTCTCATCGCCTACACCCTTAACGGTGCCAATCCTCTAGTCGGCTCGGAAAACCTGGCTCACAATATCGATCATTTCTATACGGTTACTGAGTACAGCTTTCATCAATTGCTGGATCTCGCAGGGTTCCGGAATATCAAGATTCATCCCCTGAAGTTGTACGTTTTCTGGAAAAATCCACTGAATTACGTGGGGCTGGTCGCTACAACCATCCTCGAATTGTCATTTCGTGCCATCTTTGCTTTGTATGGGAAAAAAGTAAAAATTCTCACCAAAAAAATATTGGCGACCAGCATAAAATAAATTTCCACAATACTATTATTCTCTGTAATGTACTTTCAGGCACCTTGGGAACACGATTAATTGGAATTGTGAAGAATTATTTGGTGACATGTGCGGAATTGCTGGAATAGTTGGCGACTTTGGCGACGGTTATGGCCGTGTGCAGTGCATGATCGATGCACTGCTGCACAGAGGACCGGATGATCAGGGTGTTTTCGAAGCCGATGGAGCCGTTCTTGGGCAGCGCCGGCTTGCGATCATTGACTTGGCGAGCGGCCATCAACCCATGGTGGATGCGGCGACGGGGCTTAGCATCACCTTCAACGGCGAGATTTACAATTACCGTGAGCTTCGTGATGAACTTTTGGCGAAAGGCGTAAGGTTCGAGACGAATTCAGATACAGAAGTGATCTTGAAATTATTTCACTTGCACGGGCCGAAAGTCGTTGAGTACCTGAGGGGAATGTTTGCGTTCGCGATCTGGGATGAAAAGCAACAGCAGTTATTTGCCGCAAGAGATCACCTAGGCCAAAAGCCCTTCTATTATAACGTGTGTGACAGAAGCTTTGCCTTCGCTTCCGAAATAAAGGGATTATTCTCCTTCGACCCGTCGCTTCGTGAATTAGATTATGAAGCACTAGACCAATACTTCTCGGTACGAGTTATTGCGTCGCCTTATAGTATGTTTCGGAAGGTGCGAAAGTTGCCGCCGGCACATTATCTAACCTTTTCTTTGAAGTCTGGGTTACGGATCGAACGCTACTGGAATCTGGATTTCGAGCCAAAAATCTCCATCGACGAGAACGAACTCATCGATGAGTTGGAAGCTCGGCTCATCGAAACGGTCCGGCTGCATATGGTCAGCGACGTACCGGTTGGCGCATTCATGAGCGGGGGGCTTGATTCGACGCTTGTTACGGCAATCTTGATGAAACACGTCGCGCAATCCGAAGTTCCCACCTTCACGTTAGGATTCCCACACCAACAATACAATGAAGCGCCGCTCGCAAGGCTTGTCGCGGAGAAATACGGAACCAAACATTTCGAGCGCATTGAGGTGCCATCGCTGATACAGCACCTTCCGGACGTCGTGTATCATCTCGATGAGCCGTCGGACCCGCTCTCGATTTGCACATACATGATTGCGCAAACCGCGCGTCAGCATGTCAAAGTAGTCTTAGGCGGCGATGGCGGTGACGAGTTGTTCGGCGGTTACGATAGGTACTACGGCAACGTCTACGCGGGCTATTATGCCCGACTTCCCAAGTGGCTCAGGACCGCGCTTATTGGTCCGATTTTGATGCATCTGCCAGATGGAGCCTGGTACAAGAGCAAGGGCCACCAGCTAAAATGGCTTCACCGGCTCTCCTTCAGCCAAGGGGGGGAGCGCTACGCCAAAAGCTTGAGCTATTTTTATTTTGCTGAAAAAGCGAAAAGAGATCTGTACGGACCAACTCTAACCGAAAAAGTAAGAGATTTTGATGCCGAGCACCTGATCGCCCAGGCATACGAAGCAGCGTCGGCGCAACATCCGGTCGATCACATGTTGTACGCCGACAACTGTATTCGCTTGCCCGACCATCCGGTTATGATCTCCGACCGAATGACCATGGCGCACGGTCTGGAGGCAAGAAGTCCTTTCATGGATCATCGCCTGGTTGAGTTCATGGCCAAAGTCCCTGTTCAGTTCAAGGTTCGAGGCCGCAAATTGCGATATCTGCAGCGACAAATCGCGCGCCGGTATTTACCTGACGAGCTCCTGAGTTTTCGAAAGCAGGGTTTCTCCTCACCGCTTCCCTATCTGCTCAAGGATCAATATGCACAGTTGTTCAGGGCTTTTCTGGCGCGCCCCGAACTGGGTGAAGCGGGTCTTGTAAATCCGGGACATGTCGGTGGGCTACTCGACCAACACCTCAACCGGGGGGCGGACCACGGCAACCGCTTGTGGTTACTCTTGAACGCTGAAATCTGGTATCGAATGAATTTTTGCGGTGCTACGAGAGAAGATATCAGATCGATGGCGTCAGAGGATACCAACTCTCCCAGCGTTTGACCTGCTATACCAGGTCTCGACCGCCTGGATTTGTCGAAGTTGAGGAACCAGTGGCGGTCTCCGCGGGGTCATGGCGGCGTCAAGCGCCTTGGCCGTAGCTCGGCTATGCCCGGCGGCACCTTTCCTGGCATGATAAGACGCGCTCGCGGTGGGCCAATTTGATCGCAAAGGGCCCTAGAGCCTGGTGCAAGGATTATTGAAGATTCGAAGCCGCTTAATTTGCGGGGCGAAGCGAGCGATCCGCACCGGTTGGGGACGGAAAAGCGGGTTGAAATTCTCGGATGGCATTCGCCAGCCTGTATTGACGAGACCTCTTTCGATTGATTTACGGCATCGGGTGATTTCGGCGGTGGACCGCGGGATGACGCGGCGGCGGCGCGGTTCGGGGTTGCGGCCTCGACGGCGGTGAGATGGGCCCACTAGTGGCGTCAGACGGACAGTGTCGAACCGCGGTCTCCGAGCTTCTGGCGAAAGTTGAGGCCGGTGAAGAGGTGGTAATTTCCCGCGATAACGTTCCCGTGGCGCGTGTCATAAAGATCAATAGGCGCGAGAGGTATAAGGATATCATCCTGGAAATACGTCAGGACCGTGCATTATAGAAAATAGTTACTCACCACGAGATTTTGCGCTGGCGCCACGAAGGTCACGGAAAGGAAATAGCGAAGTAGACGTCTTAGCGCTGGTCGCCACACTCCTGGCAAAACGCTTCATATTCATGAGCCGATTTAGCGAACTCAAGCTTCAGACCCGCAACACTATCGGCGTAGAAGTCAAAACCACCCTTCGCAAGGTTCAACACCTCGCCGCGAAACATCTCGATCTCCGGGTCAAATTTGACAGCCGCAATATATGCACCGTGCTTCATCAAAGATGTCGTCATTGTTTCGGTTCTGTGGTCTACAACCACGGACCAAGGTCTTCAAGATCCGATAGTGGCGTTGATATAGTCACGCAGGATCGCCTTCCCCGTGTCTGTATCCCCAGAAATGATGCACTCGACGCCCTCCTTGCGCAGCACTTCGCGGAAGCAGGCATCCTCCTTGACACGGGCGAGGATCGTTTCCTTGAAGCTTCGCGTGAGGGTCATCACGGTCTCACTTAGGCCGCCTTAAACCGCGCAGTCGTACGAATCTGAAGTTCAACGCGGCAACCAAGAGCATTCACGATGCGCACGAGGCGTTCCACGCTGAAACCCTTAAGCTTGGCGTTGCGGATGTTTACGATGTCGCTGTGCACCACACCCACGAGCTTGCCAGCAGCCCTCGCGGACAGCTTGCGCTCATTCAACACAGCGTTGATCTTAGCCGCCAAGCGCGCCTTCATCAACTCAGCGTCAGCGTCTGGTAAATCAAGGTCATGGAAAACATTTCTACTACCCCTGACGAGATCCACATTTTTGGCCATCTCCATCATCGACCTTGTCCACCCTAAGCCGCACGAACTGTCAGTTTTCCGGTGGCCCCACGTTTCACTGGCCGCTTGACAACGATTTCGACATCGCGGCCAAGGCGATTGAGAATTTGCGAAAGTCGCCGGATCGAAAAGCCGGTGTATTTGCCGTTCATCAGCTTATTGACGTCGGGTTGGGCGATGCCGAGTAACTGCGCGGCTTGGCGCTGGCTCAGCTTGCGCCGCTTGATGATCTTGTAGATTTGATGAGAGAGCAGCGCCTCGGCCAACATTTCGTCGGCGCTTTCAAATCCAAGGTCCTCAAAAACATTCTCGCTTCCGGTGGTCACCGATAGGTCCTGGCTTTTCTCCGTGCTTCGGCTCACGACACAACTCCTCTCACTCAATCCTAACCCCGCCTCCGGCGTTCTTCGAAGTGTTCCCGCGCTGACCTCAATCGCATACGCACCAGATCCAATTCCTTTTTAGGCGTGGCGATGCCGCGCTTCGATTTCTTCTGGAAGACATGCAACACATACACTACGCCTAAAAATCTGACTGTATAGACAGCCCTGTAGGTCTTGCCATCATGGTTCTCGATAATTTCGAGAACGCCAGCGCCGGAAAATCCCTTGAGAGGTTTCGCCGCTGGGTGCTTCTCGTCACCCTGAGCAACGGCGAGCGCGCGGCCGATATCGCGGACCACTGATTGTGGAAACTTCCTGAGAATTTGCAGCGTATCCGCCAGCCACTCTATCGGTTTCCTCACTAGCATGCTTCCTGACATGAAGCGATAGTCATTTTACTATCAGTTTCTGAGTTTGATGACAAGCGGCAATCGCTGTTGAACAAGCGGTAGAATGCGCTTTCGTTGCTTAATACAGCTCCCCAACTATTTTAGGGATAGGCACCGCTCCCACGCGCGATTTCCGGTTTAGGAGGCGCCGTTCCCCGAATTCGGAGGTCGAGCGTCCTCAGTTCGCCAGAGCTGTAGGGCATTGGCAATTGGATCCACCTGCCGCTCCCGCCACCATTGCTTCTCATTGCCTGCAGTGTGCTGCTCTGCGTGATGCTTGACACAGAGCGGCACGGTCCACTCGTCACTGACCTGGCGGCCTAACGCCCGCGGCTGGGCGAATCTGATGTGATGAGCTTGACAGGGGCTTCGTCCGCAAACCAGGCAGGGTAGGGAAGCCATATACCGCAGATGATTTTTATCCCGTCGCCGAACCTGTTCGCCGAGATGCAGGGCTGACTTATTAGAGCATAGCATCGACGCCCCGACCCACCCGCGCCCGATGGCTCTCTTGCGAGCGAGGTTGGACCTGTTCGTTGGCGAGCTTGAGCTGCCATGGATGACGCCGGTGACAATCGATCATCGGTTCAAGTGAACTTGGCGTCGCACTTTTTCAATCACACTTCTTGGCATCAATCGACTACAATTCCCTCTTCGCGCTTACGCCGTTCCTGGAGGGCCTCCAATTCGAAGATCTTGCGCGATAGTCGCCGGTCAATGGTTGCCTCATAGCGGGATAGAAGTGCCAATTTGGATGCCGATAGAGAGTAAGCCTTGCCCCAAATTTGGATGGCCAAAGTGTTGGGTGCACTATCGTGGGAATCGCCATGTCTCCGGTTGTCACCTGGTTTGTCGGAGTGCTCAGCCTCTTCTGACGCAAGCTCTGAACTCCGCATGCGCTCCACAAATTGGTCCAAGTTCAGTCCCAGGCCGAGGTCCTCAGCGGTATCGTACTCGCTTGCCAGGATGCCGGCCTCGAAGATCGCAAATCGGCCTGACCGGAACCAATCCTGGTCGATTTGCTCGACGTACTTAAACTCGACAGGGCCAACGGGCTGATAATGTTCCCTGAAGGCCTTGAGGAGCGCTCGATATTCTTCAACGCTCTCGAAGTCTAAAAATGCAAACCGCGAAGACGACAGTCCGTGTTTCGTTGCATTTCTGCTGGAGCGCCTTTTCCCCGTTCCGCTGCGAGGCCCGGAGCTGTGTTGCGAGTTGCGACGGTTGGCGTCAATTTGCTTCTGCGTAGTCACGATTTCTCTCCAAATTCAGGGATGCCAATTAACTCCTCAAAATCTATAATGGCCCCTAAATGTTGTTGTTCCATTAATTAGAGCACAAGATATTGTGTTTGTTGGCGCTTCGCGATGGGAGATTGTGCCTTGGAGATTCTTCTGCTGCTGTAATCCACTGGTTATCAGCATGCACCTGAGCTCGTTACTTCAAAGAGTTGCTCACAATTTATGAGGAGGCATTGCCCGTTTTCTGATGGCATGCGTCCTCAGACCGCCAAAGCTGCAGAGCGTTGGCAATTGGGTCAATTTGCCGCTCTCGCCACCACTCCCGCTCCACACCCGCGTGGTGTAACTCGGCGTGATGCTTGACACAAAGGGGCACGGTCCATTCGTCGCTGACCTTGCGGCCCAACGCCCGCGGCTGGGCGAAGTTGATATGGTGCGCTTGACAGGGGCTTTGCCCACAAACGAGGCAGGGAAGGGAGGCAACATACCGCCGGTGATCCTTATCCCGCCGGCGAATTGGCGTGCCGAGGGCGAGGGAAGACTTATCGATGCGCTCCTTTCTATGCGCGCCCCGCTGGTCCCGAACCACACTGGGAGTATCCCCCCGCGATGGTTCTGGGCGTTCCTCGGAGGCACCGTTGGTTTTCGGTTTGGGGGCTGGTTTCTCAGCATCCTCGAAATCTTTGAGCCGCCGCCGATAGACTAGAATCAAGAGATCGCTGTAGTGCTGGTAGCGTTCGCTCATGAGGTTGGGGAGGTTCTCTTTCAGCATCTTCACCGTCGCCCAGTTGCGCTCCCAGAGGATCTTCAGCTCCTCGCGGGTTGGTGATTTCTCCAAAAGCTCGCGCAGCTGAGAGCAGAAACCGACAGGAATA
>Ga0255057_10000432_pt1 | contig 24040 bp, 27 predicted proteins | sample Cases_109_6_MG_FD_189022 | JGI IMG/M metagenome (GOLD analysis project Ga0255057, IMG submission 189022) | Seawater microbial communities from Amundsen Gulf, Northwest Territories, Canada - Cases_109_6 | ecosystem: Environmental > Aquatic > Marine > Gulf | place: Canada: Northwest Territories... | reverse complement strand
GTTTTCCTGCCACTCTGGTTTCCAACCGGAAAGCCTCCATCTTCTGGGTGGAATTGGGTGGCGTGGGCGGGCTTGGGCGGACTTGGACTGATAATCACCGGGTTTGCCCTCGTTTTCTGGGTCGAAGGCGGGAATGCTGTTTCTATCGACGGCTGTTCCTCGTCTGGAACATGTGCGTCCACAATCGGCCTCATCGTGTTGCTTGTTTCCAGTGTTGGGGCTATTGCATCTTTGGTTGTCCGTTGGCGGCGATCGTCCGGAACCGAGCGGATGCAGCTTCGCTGGCTTGTGCCTTCATTTGTTGTTCTGGGGATAGGGTTTCTGGCCGAGTTCGGTGGTCTACAAGACACCGGCATTGCTCTGGTGTTCGGGACCGCCGGGATGCTCCTTGTCCCCTTGTCAGTTGGTTTCTCGGTCACCCGATACCGTCTCTATGACATCGATCGGATCGTGTCCCGCACGGTGTCTTATGCTCTGGTCGCAGGGGTGTTGGGGTTGGTCTTCTTCGGTCTAGTGACGATCGTAGGTGCCGTTCTGCCCGGTGAAAATCCTTTGGCTGTCGCCGCTTCCACACTTGCGGTTGCCGCCTTGTTCAACCCGGTACGGAGAAGGATCCAGGGTTGGGTGGATCGTCGTTTCAACCGGTCCCGTTACGACGCGGAGAGGGTTATGGGTGAGTTCGCAGCGTCACTCCAGGATCGGGTCGATCCTGACGGTTTGGTCGACGGCTGGGTGGGTGTGGTGTCGGAGACGATGCAGCCCTCGTCGCTAGGGGTCTGGGTGAGGGAGGACCCGGCGTCTAGTTGAGGAAGGTGTGGATGGCTGTCAGCGCGGTCATGGCACCGACCATCGTCACGGTGTAGTTCCTGAACTGTGTGTGCAGTGTCTGATGGAGAGAGTCGAAGCGGAGGTTGAGGGCGTCAAACTTGTCTTCCATCCGATCAAATCGTTCGTCCACGATATTGAATCGCCTATCAACACTGTCTTTCAGGACCTTTAGGTCCGATTTGGTGGTTGCCTCTTCTGATTCGTGTTGGGGTAAATGTGTCATCAGGGTGTCAGCGTGTTGTTCGCCGAGAACATTCTCGAGAACAGAGTACAGGGCGTGGCGGGCTGGTTCTACAGATGGCATTGGCTCCACCATGCCGCCATGGCCAGACGGTTTCAAGACCCTCGTAACGGTTTCGTAGCGGCTATTTGGGACAACTGGCTACGAAAGGGAGGGGCAGTGGTCTATTACATGTTTGAAACGGAGTGGGTGCTCACTGCACCGATCGAGCGAGTCTTCGAGTTGTTTGAGCATCCTGAGGAGTTCTCCAACTGGTGGCCGTCGGTGAAGAACTCGAGACTTCTCGAGGAGGGAAATGCGGACGGAGTCGGAACCCGGGCTGCCTATTCGATCAGAAGCCCTCTTGGCTACAGCATGAAGTTCGACGTCAAATCTGTCGAAGTCGATCGACCCAAGCGAATTCACAGTGTGGTCAGAGGGGATTTGATCGGTACAGGCACCTATCTCCTCGAGAGCGTGGAGATGATGACCCATGTCCGGTTCAACCGGTACGTGTCAACCACGAAATCGTGGATGAACCTCGTCGCCGGATTTGCCAAGCCGCTGCTGGTCTGGGCACATCACAGCGTGATGAGCGAAGGGTGTGCAGCAATGGCCGACCTTCTTGGGGCCAGACTGGTTTCCACCAATACCAGCCTGGTAAAACAGCCGACTCCCGTCCGGACGGCTGGGTAATACGATCGGTCTTGGAGAGGGCGGTGGACGTGGGGTCCTGCGTCTAATGGCACTCGTTTCGTAACGGTTTCGGGACGGTAGAAAGGTAGAAAGGGAGCATGGTTTCGCTTAGAAAACGACGCAAGACCGACGACGCAGCGGTTGAGGCCCAGAAATCGGACGCCGATTCAAAGACCCAACTGATCGATTCGATCTCCATTCCGACAGGTGACCCACTTGAAACCGTGCTGCTGACGGCTGGCGGTCCGGTCGAAGTTACGGGTCTGGACATCGATTCGGACACTCTCGCCCAGGCTAGAGACTCGGGCGTGGAGCTCATTGTGCCGCTTATCGGTCAAGGCGAGCTGCTCGGCGCCCTCTATCTCGGTGCCAGGCTCTCTGATCAGCCGTATTCGACAGACGACCGTCGTCTTCTCGGAAGCCTCGCCTCTCAGGTGGCTCCAGCAATGAAGGTCGCCCAATTGGTTCAGGAACAGCAGGCGGAGGCAAAGGAGCGGGAACGCATCCAGCAGGAACTCCAAGTCGCGGCCTTGATTCAACAAACGTTGCTTCCTAAGGAGCTTCCCAACATCTCTGGTTGGCATGTCGACGCCTTCTATCGCCCAGCCCGAGCCGTTGGTGGCGACTTTTACGATTTCATCGATCTTGGAGAGGGAAAACTTGGTGTCGTGATCGGCGATGTCACTGATAAGGGTGTGCCGGCGGCCCTGGTAATGGCCACGTGCAGGTCGATGCTTCGGGGGGCGGCTTTGCGTCACGACTCACCTTCGGCGGTGCTCGATGACGTCAATAACAACCTCGTTCCCGAGATCCCCCCAGCCATGTTTGTCACGTGTCTCTACGCCATCATCGACACTGAGAAGGGCGATCTGGTCTTTGCCAACGCCGGTCATAACCTTCCATATGTAAGGACCGCCGACGGGGTGCTCGAGTTGAGAGCCACGGGGATGCCGCTGGGCTTGATGCCAGACATGGAATACGAGGAGCGCACCTACCAACTCCATGATGGCGAAGTGATGGTCCTTACCAGCGATGGGATTACCGAAGCTCATAACGTCGATGGGGAGATGTACGGTTTCGGCCGTTTGATGGGTCGGGTCGCCAAGAAGACGACCGACGATGACATGGTGGCAGCTTTGGTCGGCGATCTGGAGAAGTGGACAGGTTCCGATGCCGAACAAGAAGACGACATCACACTCGTGGTGGTGCGGCGCACGGCATCAGCCGAGGGGGCCGCAGCGACTCTCAGTAAGAGTGCCCCTGAACAGGTCCTGACAAGTTTCACCTTGGCCAGCGAAGAAGGCAATGAGAGAGTCGCTATCGCCAAGGTTTCAGAGGTTGTGGGTCCGCTAGGTCTGGATCCTGCGAAATTCGAACGTCTCAAGACGGCAGTTGGCGAGACGGTGATGAACGCCATTGAGCATGGCAACGAGAACAACGCCGAGTTCGAAGTTGGGGTTGTCGTGGCGGCGACAGAGGTCACAGTGAGCGTCAAGGTCACCGATCAGGGTGGCGACAAAGAGATCCCTGAGGCAGAACAGCCCGACATCGAGGCAAAGCTTGCGGGCGAGCAGACGCCAAGAGGTTGGGGATTGTTTCTCATAGGGCAGATGGTCGATGAGGTCAGAAGAGAGAGCGAGAACGGTACTCAGACCGTGGAGCTCGTGATGAACCGGGAAGGAGATTCCTAATGCCACAGGACGGTTTTGAAGCCAAGGTGACATCAACCGAGAAGGGCTCAGTCGTGGAGCTGAGCGGAGTTGTCAATCGTGCAGCGAAGGATGGAATGGAAGAGGCTTACAGGAGAGCTTCTGAGACTCCGGGAGAGATTCTTCTCGACTTCGCCTCTGTGGAATACATAAACTCGACCGGCATCGCCGTGATTGTGGGGATTCTGGCGATGGCCCGGGCGGAGAATCGCAAGGTAGGCGCTGTCGGTCTCACTGATCACTATCGAGAGGTCTTTCAGATCACGCGTCTGTCCGACTTCATGCATATTTACGAAGACGCAAGTTCGGGGACATAAGGAGAGGAAGCTGTGCCAACTACGAACCTGACAATGAATGTGAGAGACATCGGGGAAGGAGTCCGCGTGATCGACATCGAGGGCGAAATCACCGGCTTCTCCGAGAAAGAAATCGCTGCGGCACACGAAGCTGCTGGCAAAGGGGCGAGCGCCGTCATCCTCAATTTCACGGGACTTGAGTACATGAATAGTGGTGGGATAGGCCTCCTGGTCACGACTCTTATCCGGGCCCAGAGAAGCGGACATGCCCTGCGGGCGTATGGGCTAACCGATCATTACCGGGAGATCTTCGCCCTGACCCGTCTCGACGAGGCCATCGTCATCTTCGACGACGAGGAGTCGGCCGCCGCCGCATAAGTCTTGGTCTAGTCCAGGCTCCCTGGATGAGCGATCCACTCGGTCGATTGGCCGGTCACCGATGCGATGTGATCGAAGTCGCTGTCGTAGTGGAGGATCGTCAGTTCGACGGACTCCGCCGCAGCGGCGATGATCAGGTCCATCGGCTTGGCGTGGCGGTGAAGACCGGTTTCAGCCATCTCGACTGCAACGTCGAGAGAGCGATCCATGATTGCCGTGGTGATAGGGACGTCGAGCATGAGTCTCCGACGGTAAACGTGGTTCGCCGCATCTCTCGATCGAGCGTTGTAGACAGTCTCTAAATCAACCGCCCGACATGTCCAGATGCTGTCCGCGCGATTCAGCTCTTGCAGTCGCACCTGAATTTCCGGCTGGTTGTCTCGCCCCCAGACCGACGTGTCAATCAGGAAAGCCATCAGGCGGCGGAGCGACACGTCGGGATTTCTCGATGAGCTCAACGGCGTTCGGCTCGAGTGATGCAGCGAGCTCCTCGATATGCAGTTTGGTTGATTCGATTCTGACGAGTCTTCTCAAGGCTTCTTCCACGGTTCCTTTGATGGTCTCGGCGTCGGCTAGTTCTCTTGCCATGGCGAGCAACTCATCATCTATATCTATCAGACGCTTGGTCATATTGGAAGTATATACCTAAACTCCTCACGCGTATATACCGATCTTCCCGTTCTGTGCGTGTTTATCACGCGTCACGCGTGATAAACACGCACAGAACGGTCTGGTCTAGGTGAGGGCTGCACGGGCCGCGTAATAACCGCACATGCCGTGAACGCCGGCACCCGGCGGAGTGGCCGATGAGCACAGATAGACCCCGCCGCCCAGTTGGTAAGGCCGTTTGGCGCCCATCTGCATGATCTTCTTCAAACCGAACCCACCGCCGCCGATGTCTCCACCCACGTAGTTGGGGTTGTAGGTCTGGTACTGAGCAGCATTTCGGGTAGCCCTCTCCAGGACGATGTCTTTGAAACCGGGGGCGAACCGCTCGATCTGATTCTCGATTGCCTCGGTCATGTCCAGGTCGGAGCCGTTGGGCACATGGCAATAGCCCCATGCCGTTTGCTTCCCATCCGGGGCGCGAGTGTCATCGAACTGGGACTGTTGAGCCATCAGCACAAAGGGCCGATCCGGATGCTCTCCCTTGAACACAGCCGCCTCGGCCGCTTCGACCTCTTCGTATGAGCCTCCGACATGGACGGTTGCCGCCTGACTACTCACCGGGTCGGCCCACGGGATCGGCTCACTCAGAGCCCAGTCCACCTTGAAGACCCCTGGTCCCGGTTTCCATCGTGGCAAACGCCGCAGACTCGATGGCGATAGTCGGTCCTTGGCGATCCGGTAGGCCGAAGGTGGCATCACGTCGAGAAGGACAGTGTCGCCGGGCAAGTCGCCGATGTTCTCGACCCACTGCCCGGTTTCGATGGATCCTCCGAGTTGCTCTAGTCGATCAGCCAGAGCCCGGGCGATGCTCCTCGAGCCTCCTTTGGCCATTGGCCATCCGTAGAAGTGACCAATCGCACCGAGCATCACTCCAACCGCCGACGTGGCAGGGGCACTGAATGGAGCTATCGAGTGGGCCGCCAGACCCGCTATGAGCGCCCGGCCCTCCCCGGTCTTGAATCGCTTTACCAACAATGAAGCCGGAAGGGCGCCGATGGCGGCGACGCGGGCGAACTTTGTCTTGTGCTTGGGGTTGATCGTTACGGGAGCGAGGACATCTTCGACCAACTCGTCGATCCCTTCCACGAGGGGTCCCATCAACCCGATGTAGGCGGAGGCGTCCACACCCAGCTGATCTGCAGTCTCCTCGACGGAGCGGTGGAGAGCCACTGATCGCCCACCGTCGAGTGGGTGGCTGAATGGGACCGGTGGCTGAATCCACTCGACCTCCAATCCGAGCTTCTTGAAGAACGGTGAGGCCACACCAGCCGGGTGGATGGCCGAGCAGACGTCATGGAGAAAGTCAGGCAGCGTCGACTCTTCGGTCCGAGTCCCGCCACCGATCTCGTCGGCGCCTTCGACCAGGAGAACCTTCCGACCGGCTCGAGCCGTCTCTACGGCCGCGGCCAGGCCGTTGGGTCCGGCACCGACAACGGTGGTATCGAATTCGCTCATCAGCCTGATTGTGGCTGATTTGGCGTTACGACATGGTTAACCGCGTCTCGTAACGGTTGCGGAACGCCAATCCCGTAGAAACTGACGTGAAGGGAGACGTGATGACTGAACCAAGAGATGCTGAGAACTGGGCGAAGCCGATTGACGAATTCAAAGTGGGTGAGGTCGCCGAAGGTGCTGTCACCGGCAACGTTGAAGGCCGCAAGCCCACCGGACCCCTCCAGGGGTTCGGTCAGCTTTGGCAAAAGACCTACGAAGTATCGATTCCGGGACCGACACCGGAGGAAGTGATATCGACCTGGAAAGAGCATTTCGGCGATTTCTGGTATCCGTCCAACAAGTTCTACGCACCGGCAGGTGGTATCGCCCCAGGTGAGATCGCCATCATCGGTGGTGGGGTGGGTCCGACCAAGATCTCCACCGGCGTTCGTGTGATCTATGCAGATGAGCGGTCCTGGTCATACATGACCCCCGAAGGACACCCCTGGGCGGCGATCATCACTTTCAGTGCTTACGAGGATGACGACGGACCGACAGTGGCACGCATCCACCTGCTGGTTCGGGCCAACGATCCCCTCTACGAGGCCAGCTTCAGGATCTATACCAGTCGGCTCGAGGACAAAATCTGGAATCACACTCTGACCCAGTTGGGTGCTCATTTCGAAACTAGTGAATCCATTTCGATGAGTGCCAATCTTGTCGACAAGCGTCGGCAGTGGTCCCAGTTCGGAAACCTGTGGAAGAACTCAGCGGTGAGGACGCTGTTGCGTCAGGACCGCCGGGGATAGGGAAGAGTGAGTGGGGAGGTCCCGACGGGGGCCTCCCGTGCTCAGTTCCCTTTGAAGTCCGGCTCGCGCTTCTCCACAAAGGCGCTGATCGCCTCCATCAAGTCGTTCGACATCAGAAACGATGAATTCCACTGCGCCACGTATTCGAGTCCCTGGTCAATGCTGCGTCCATCGTTGGCGGCGAGGACCTTCTTGACTCCCGAGACGGTCAGCGGCGAGTTGGCTGCGATCTCCCCGGCCAGCTCGTAGGCAGCCTCCATGAGTCTGGTCTGGTCGGTGTAGGTGTCGTTGACAAGGCCAATGTCCTTGGCCCTGGCGGAATCGATGTCCTTCCCCGTGAGTGCAAGCTCTGCTAAATGGCCCCCACCGATGATCCCGGGGAGACGTTGCAACGCACCAACGTCAGCCACGATGCCCAGACGGGTTTCTCTTATTGAGAACTGCGCGTCAGCCGAGGCGAGCCTGATGTCGCATGCCGAGATCAGATTGACTCCTTGACCGAGGCAGTAGCCGTGGACGGCCGCGATCACCGGCTTGGCGGATCGGGCGAACACGCTGTTCGTCTCTTGTAGTCGGCGGATGGTCTCGTAGAGCTTCCGGTTGGCTTCGGCCTGAGAGTCACCGGAGGGTTGAAGTCCGGCGAGCATGCTGATGTCAATCCCAACGCAGAACGCAGGGCCGCGACCTGCGACAACAATCACTTTGACGGCGTCGTCGTCTTCGAGGTCTGCCATCGCTTTCGGAATGTCGTTCCACATGTCTTCCGACATAGCGTTGCGTTTGTCCGGTCGGTTGAGCCAGAGCGTGGTCACGCTGCCATTTCTCTCGATATCGAGGTGTTGATAATCCATGCGGGGAGCCTATTTAGGCGGGAGTGAGGCGGCGAAGTCCATTCCTACGTCGATCCAGTCGTTGAGATCTGAATCGTCTGCGATCGTCTGCGGGCCAACCAGCACCCAGCCCTTCATTCGCTTGCCGGTCATATCGAAGTCACGCACACCCGGGTCCGCAATCGCCCGCTCATAACCATCCAGACCGACGCGCACCATCAGTTCGTCATTGCTGACACCCACCGCCATGTTGCCTTGATTCATGAACGCAACACCGCCGAACATCTTCTTCTCTACAACGTTGAGATTGGATGCGATGTGATCGCGGATTCGGTCAGCCAGCACCTCGTCATAAGCCATAATCCGAGCTTATCCGTGTGCACGCGCATGGGCCTATTGGCCGGCGGATCTCCAGGCGTCACGGAGCTTGATTTTCCCCCCGAATTGGAGAATGCCGCCCGCGTATACGCGTCCGGCAACGAAGACCATGCCCACGATCGTGCCGATTGTGATGAGCACCGCCAGGACGTATTCCCAGACTTCGATGGATCCGAGAGCCGCGCGAACAGGCACCACGAATGGGGCGGTCAACGGTACGAAGGTGCCCACCGTGGCGAGCAGGCCGTCGGGGTTGTCGAGTGATGTGATTGAGACAAAGAACCCGATGACGGCCAGGGCTGTCACCGGCAAAGCCGCGGTCTGCGCGTCCTCCATCCGGCTTGCCAGCGAGCCGGCAGCTCCGAAGATCACCGCGTAGAGCAAGAATCCAAGGACGAACCAGACGAGGAGGTTGATGACTCCCTCGATTGGCAACTCCGGCAAGTCGAAGGCACCGGTGATCTGGATGGCGACCGCCGCAACGACAATTGTCAAACCGAACTGACCTATCCCGAGGAGCCCAATACCCATGATCTTCCCGGCGAGGAGTTGCCAGGGCTTGACGCTCGAGAGGAGAACCTCGACCACGCGGTTGGTCTTTTCCTCTGTGACACCTGTGAGGATCCAAGTTCCATAGAGAAGTATCGCCACGTAAAGCAACATGAGCCCCACGTAGGCGATGATCGTTCCAGTCTCATCAGAGGGATCTTCGCCGGAGAGACTTGATAGCTCTAGTGGATCTGAAGTCATCACATCGATTACCTCAGTGGCTGCCTCACCACTCTCGGCGACCAGCTTTTCTAACTCGACTGTCGCGGCACCCCGCTGGAGAAGACGGGCCAATGACGACCCGAAGAATCCGGTCCCTCCCTCGGTGACCATCTCCTCGCCATCCACCAGGAGCACGTCGATCTCGCCGGACTCCAGCGCCGCATTGGCAGTTTCTCGATCCTCGAATACGACAATCTCGATGACAACGTTCGGATCATCACCCGGTTCAACTGCAGCGTTCCCGATCTGCTCGGCTGCCTGGACGATCTCGGCGTTGCCCTCACCAATCGAGCCGACCGTGTGCTCGTCGGCCTCGCGGCCGATGAAGGTGGGAACAACGATGATCCCGATAACAAGTAGCAGCGTGATGAGACTCGTAAGAAGATACGCCTTCGACCTTCCTCGCTCTCGAATCTCTCGACGGGCGATTTCCCACATGGTGCCGAGTGAGGTCATTGCACCGCCTCACGAAACAGGTCGGTGAGGGATGGTGTCGTATATGAGAAATGCCGTAGTCGGCCGGCGTCTTGAGCTCTTGCGAGAAACCCGCGGAGGTCGCTGTCGGCATCAATAAGCACCGTGTGACGTCTTCCATCGAACGAAGTGGCGCGAACACCGTCCAGAGTGGCGAGCAATTCGTCGGCGTCACCTTCGACCTCGAGTTCGAGTTCGAGGTGACGTATCGGCGCAGCGTCCTTCAAGCTGGTTACTCGTCCTTCCACAACGACCCGGCCTTCGTTGATAATCACCACGTCCTCGCAAAGGTCCTCGACGAGGTCGAGTTGGTGGGAGCTGAAGACGACCGCTTTGCCCTTCGCAGCCTGCTCGCGCAGTGCCTCTGACATTGTCTCCACCGCTATAGGGTCGAGTCCGGCGAAGGGCTCGTCGAGTACCAGGAGGTCGGGATCATGAATCAGGGCCGCCGCGAGTTGCACCCGCTGCTGGTTGCCATGTGAAAGCGCCTCGATCGGGTCGGTACTACGTTCCGCAAGCCCAAGACGATCCAGCCAGTAGTCGGCTGCTTCCGACGCCTGGATCTTGGATTGTCCATGTAGTCGACCGAGGTAGGCCAGCTGGTCATGGGCCTTCATCTTGGGGTAGAGACCCCGCTCCTCGGGCATGTAGCCAAATCGGAGTCGTTCGCGATGGCCAATAGGTTCGCCGTCCCACGTGATCGTGCCGGAGTCAGGACGGACCAGGCCAAAGAGCGCCCGCATAGTTGTGGTCTTGCCCGCGCCATTCGGTCCAAGGAAACCAAGCATGCCGCCGCGGGGAACGGTGAGCCCGCATCCATCGAGGGCAACGATGTCACCAAAATTCTTGTGTAAGTCCTGGACTTTGAGCACGACGAGGGAGGTTAGGGCAGCGGTACCACCGCCGAACCATCACACCGGGACGTGTTGCACAGCGAGGTTGGTCACGGCTGTGATGAATTGAGCCTGAGTGAACGGCTCTTCGCCAGATAGGCATCGCAACCCGCCTCGAGGATCCTCTGCACTTCATCGGGCATGGCCAAGACAGTCACGGCGAGTTTCGGGATTTGTTGTGTCGCGGAGTTCGCCTTGAGTCGCTTTGCGATAGTGACTCCATCCATTGATGGCAGCTGAATGTCAAGGAGAATCGGGTCAGGTTCCTCTGTCTTGCCACGCTCAGGGCCTATAGCCCGTCAGATGCAGGGTGACAGCGCAATCGAGGATGTCGAGGAGGTCGGTCATCAGGTCCAAGTTGATTTGGTTGTCCTCAGCCGCCTCTCTCTGGCCAGATGCCGATAGCGACGAGAAGTCCTGGAAGCGCAGTCGTTATCTGAGCTCCTAATCCAGCAGCGTCGGCCGATAGAGCCGATCGTGGGTATTCAGGGCATATCGATCTGTCATCCCAGCCACATAATCGACCGCTCTCCTTAGTGGCTCGGCTCCCGGAACCGTGTACGAATCAGGCACCTCCTGGGGGTGTTCGGCGTAGTACCGGACCAGGTCTTGGATGACCAAGATCGCCTTCTGTTTTTGCGTTTCGGCCTCGGGTGAGAGATAGACACGATCGAACATAAAGTCTCGGAGTTCGACCATCACCTCCAGGTGACCGGGATCCATCTCGACGCGACCTGACTGGTGACTGGTCTCGATAACCGACGTTGCCATAGTGCCGATCCATTCCCGGGAGGTCGCGCCAAAGGTGGTCAAAGTCGCTGTGGGGAGATCGTGGTACTCGATCACACCGGCGCGGAGGGCGTCCGACACGTCATGAGTGAGGTAGGCAATGCGGTCGGCATACCGACAAAGCCATCCTTCGGGCGTTTCCGGCGGCGGGTCGATCTTCCAGGTGTGAGCCCGAACCCCGTCGAGCACCTCATGTGTGAGATTCAGTGGTTCGAGCAGCGCCAGGGTGCGTACGCCGTGAACCGAGTGCAGCCACTCGCCATCCACAAATGGGGACAAGGCCTCCTCGCCGGTGTGGCCAAAAGGTGAGTGACCGACATCGTGTGCAAGACAAATTGCCTCGGTCAGATCCTCGTTGAGACCAAGCCCACGTGCCATTGCCCGTCCCACCTGGGTTACCTGGATCGTGTGTGTCATCCGGGTGACAAAATGATCCCCGTCGGGATTGAGGAACACCTGGGTCTTGTGTTTGAGACGACGGAAAGCCTTGGCGTGAACGATCCTGTCCCGGTCACGTTCGAAGGCAGTGCGGTACTTGTCTGGATCCTCGTCCTCTTCTCGGCCAGCCGATTCGTTAGCCTTCGTGGCTTCCGACGAGAGCAATTCGTGCTCGAGCCGCTCTCTGCCTGCTCTAGTTCTCAGCAGTAATCCGGCCATTCCGCAAGCCTACGGCCCGGTTTAGACGAATCGCTCGCGGAGGCGACTGGAGATGTAGTCCATCGAGGCAACCACGATGGCTATAGCCAACATCTGAGCGGCTGCTCCCCGGTAGTTGAGGAGTCGAATGTTCTGCTGGAGGAGAAAGCCGATACCACCGCCACCGACAAAGCCGATGATGGTTGACATTCTGACATTGATATCCCAGCGATACATGGTGAACGAGATATATGGCGAAACGATCTGGGGCACCACTCCATAGACAACCGTCTGCAGTCGCGTTGCGCCAGTTGCTCGTACCGCCTCGACGGGGCCAGTGTTGATGCTTTCCACCTGTTCGGAATAGAGCTTGGTTAGAGAAGCAACGGTGTGGAGTCCAAGAGCGAGCGCTCCGGCGAAAGGTCCGAGTCCCACCCAGATGACGAAGACTATCGCCATCACCAGTGGCTCTATCGACCGCATTGTGTTGGAGACGGTGCGTGAGGCGTAGTACACCCCTATCCCGGCACCGAGGGATCCTGTTCTTAGTCCGCGCCATGAAAAGAAACCGCCGAGCAGCGCACCTACTGCAAACGGAATCACCACGGTGGTCTGGAGGTCTTCGATTTGGTAGAGCCATGCCACGACTTGACCGAAAGCGACTGCAACGAGACCGCCGGCTATCGCCATCACGAGAACGGTGAGGAGGGTGCGGGTCGAGTTGGAAACTCTCTTGCTGGTGGCGTAGCCGAGCTTGCTTCCGAGCAACCCGAAGAGGCCGGCACCGGCTATGGCGGTCAAAACGCCGAACGCCGCGGCGAGGATCTCCCCAAGCGTCGCCACGAAATCACCGAGAAAGGCCAAACCAGGAAAGGTTGTGGCGAACCAGGTGCCGCCTAGTTCGGCAAACAGGGCCAGCGTTTGACCTGCAATGAGAATCGCGAGAGCTGCTGCGAGTCCGGCGCCCAATCGAACCACCCTCCTCGAGGGGCCTTCTGGGGCCGTCACCGCCAGGCTAAGGAGTCTCTTCGTTAGCCAGGCAAGCAAGATGGTCATCCCTCCGTGGAATAGAGACGACTCGGGTAGACCAGCAACCAGACTGCTCGTCCAGTTGAGGGCGAGGAGCCCGAAAACTACCCCGAAGGGAATGGATATTGCGGCAAACCCCAGCTGAATGGCGGGGATCCGCACATCGCGCATGAGGTTCTTTGCGGCGAAGAAGGACAATGGGATGGCGATGATCGTTCCAGCAGTTGTGGCGAGGAGGGCCAGGAAAACGGTCTCAATGATCTTGTCGAGAGTGTCAATCGCATTTTGCGACCACCGTGGTGAGCGGACTGTATTCCCTTCCTCATCCTCTACGTACTCAGGGTTGAAGATGCTTCCGACGTTAAGCCGGGTCTCTGCTCTTATTGTCTGGATCTGCTCGTCGGGGCGGTTGGGGAGACGGACCTGCTCCAGGAATGAGCCGCTCCCGTCGGTCCGAACAATCGTCAGCCTCAGCTCTGTGCCGTTGGGTGGCACAAAGAAGATCTGGACGTCCTCGTTGGCGAGGAAACCGGAGCCATCCACTGTCACCTCTGCGCGAGGGTCGGCACATGTTGGGTCGACGCTCAGAACGGTGTCACCCTCGATCGGCGCGGGCGAGAACCCCTCCGCGGGGCACGGAATCATGTAGCCGAGGTCGACATTGGTGTCCACAGTTTCGTAATCGAGGAGATCAGGGCGAGCGAGCGCCCGTAGAACTCTGACCAGCTGTACCTGCCGGGTCTCGTCCTTGATCTTGTCGAGATTCACGTCGGTCGTTTCGAAGGCATAGGCATAGATCACAAACCCGGAAAGGATCCCGATAAGGATCCAGAGTGAGCGACGTCGCTTCAACTTCGACTCTTTGGGCACCTTCTCGGGTGGGGCACCCCCCGGCGTGTCGGTTGGCTCACTGGGGTCGAGATCAGCCAACTCGCTCTGCCTCTTGTCCGTAGATATCCCGGAAGCGCTCGTCATCGATCTCTTCGGGAGATCCCTCGAACACCAGCTTGCCCTCGTTGAGGGCTATCACACTCTGCCCGTACTGCTGTACGAGGTCGAGGAAGTGAAGGCTGCACAAGACGGTCACCTTGTCATTGACGTTTATGTCCTCGAGGTATTGCATGATGGAGTGAGCGAGCACCGGGTCGAGGCTTGCAACCGGCTCATCGGCGAGAACCATGTCGGGATTCTGCATCATGGCGCGAGCGATGCCGACTCGTTGCTGTTGACCGCCACTCAGCTCTTCTGAGCGGTTGTCTGCCTTCTCAGCTAATCCGACACGCTCCAGCTGTGCCACTGCAAATTCGCGATCCGCCTTGGAGAATCGATTGACGATGGAGAGGGCGGGGCTGGTGTAGCCGAGTCGACCAGCTAATACGTTGGTGATCACTTTGGAGCGGTAGACCAAGTTGAAGTGCTGGAACACCATCCCGATCCGACGTCGGATCCGTCTCATGTCTTCCTGCGAGGCCGCGGTGATATCTTCGTCGTCCCACAAGATCCGACCCTCTGTCGGGTCGATGAGACGATTGATACATCTGAGGAGGGTTGACTTGCCGGACCCGGACAACCCGATTATTGCCAGGAACTGGCCGTCTGGCACGTTGAACGAAACGTCACTGAGCGCGACAGTCCCGTCGTCGTACACCTTGGTCAGGTGTTCAATCCGGAGCATCTCATCCCGATTGTAGATGGGAGGGCATTGCGCCCTCCCATCTACAACTCGAGCTCTTCCTTAGAGGTCTTCCAGCTTGATTCCGGCGAATTCAACAACTTGACGCAACGGGTCATAGTCGGCATCTACCGCAGGCGCGATGTCCGTCCAGTTGTAGAAGTCCTGGTGACCGATCGACTGGTTCCAGCTGCAATCATCGCCATCCTGGTCGTCATCACACTCCGATTGCCACACAACAAGCGCTGCCGAGATCTGTTCGCGGAGATCTGAGGGGAAGTCGGGTCCGAATGACAAGGTGTCATTGGGAATTGGCAACGTGATGTCCACGATCTTCAGCGCTTGGATGACATCCGCGGCATCTCCTACCGCGCTGGCACGCGCGTCGAGAACGCGGTATCCATCATCGGGTCCACAGAACACCCGTCCCTCGTCGGTTCCTGCGCAGGAATCAACGAACTCGTCGGGGATGTCAGGCTGATCACCTGGTGCCCAGCGGCCCTCGGGGAGCAAGGGTGGGCTGTAGAAGGTGGTCGCGAAATCCACCTCTCCGCGATACAAAGCCAGGGCCGCCTGTGGATGACCACCTGCGTCCACAACTTCACCGGGTTCGATTCCCAACTCAGCAAACATGATCTGTGGGTACAGGGAACCCGAAGTGGACGTGGCGTCCGGTCGGGCCCATTTCAGGCCGTCAAGATCGTCGACGGAGTCGATATCACTGTCGCGGGGTACCAGGAACTGGGCCCAATAGACTCCCCAACCGAACCGGACTGCCGAGAAAGCAACGTCAACACCACAAAGCTGAGATGCGATTACGTAGCCAAAGCCGGGGATGAACCCCATGGTGTCCTCAGGTGCGGCGCACATCTCTTCGATGGTCGCTGCATATGACGTGGGAACCTTCACCTCGAAACTGAGACCGGTCTCTTCTTCCAGAGCTTCCTTCATGAGCTCGCCGCCGCTCACGATGATGTCGGTATCGACCGATGGGACAAAAAGCACCTGTATTGGGCGCTCGGGGGTACCGAGCTCGGCCATGGCCTCTTCCGTGGTGGTGGTTGCCGCTGGAGCTTCCGTCGTAGCGGGCGCGGCCTCGGTTGTGTCCGGCGCCGCGGCTGTGGTGGTTGTATCTGCGTCGTCGCTACTGCATGCCGCGAGGATGAGTGCAAAAACAGCAATGAGGGCCCAAAGGGCTCTTCGTTTCATATCTGATTTCTCCTGAATTGACTGGGCGTCCTTTGAACGCCGATGCGAGCGTAGTCAGGTCTACAAAGACTCGGTCAGTTGATCGACGACATCGCGAAACTCACCAAAGTTCCGGACATCGGTGACACCTTCGACGGGTCGATTCCACGGACGCACGAAGCGACAAACGATGCGATTAGCCCTGTGTTTAGCCAATCTCGGAAGGACATGCGGCCCGTCATCGAGGTATACGTGACAGTCGATCAGCCATTTGTCTTCGAGGATGTGGACCTCGGCTGCTGGAACCCGGTGTCGCTCCAGCCAGTCGTAGGTGTCGTCCACGGCAAAGTCGGGTTTGGTGGTGATGATCACGATCTGGTGACCGGCCCCGACGAGGCTCCGAATGGCCTCTACGGCTCCCGGGAAAGGGCCGAGGTGCCAGAATATGGAGTGACCGTCCAGATCAGACGACCAGTCCCAGAACTCGTCGATGTGGTTGAAATGCGTGAGTCCAACAAGGTCTCCCCAGTTCTGTGAGTCCTCAAAACTGAAGTTGGTTCCGAAGTCCCTGTTGTAGAAGTTCATCCATCCCTGGGTGAAGTTGGCAACCACGCCATCAAGATCTATCCCTAGCCGCATCACGTCAACTTAGACAGACAGAAATCGAAACAGAGATGTAACAAACGGGCCACAGGCTCGAAACGGACCTCCCTTACTTTGCCTACCTAATCCGGGCACTAGAAGGAGTCATCGGCGAGGTAGCAAACGCGGTCAATGAGGTCTGGCTGGTACTGGCGGCCATTCTGGTGATGTTCATGCAGGCTGGTTTCGCCCTCGTCGAGGCTGGATTCACCAGGGCAAAGAACGCCGGGAACATCATCATGAAGAACTTCATGGATTTCTCGGTGGGAAGCATCACCTACTGGGCATTTGGGTTTGCACTCGCTTACGGCGGAAGCTCGCTTGGCGGCTTTCTCGCCTGGGGCGATGTGTTCTTCTTCAACGACAACACCCGGGCTTCTGAGTGGTTCTTTCAGGTGGTCTTTGCTGCCACCGCCGCCACCATCATCTCCGGTGCTATTGCGGGCCGGGTCAAGTTCACCTCCTATCTTTTCTACGCCCCATTCATCACCGGGCTCATCTACCCAATCGTCACCCATTGGGTCTGGGGTGGAGGCTGGCTGTCGGAACTTGGATTTTCGACTTCGCCGGATCGGGTGTTGTGCACATGCTGGGCGGAGTTGCAGCCCTCGCGGGGGTCCTGGTTGTTGGTCCCCGTCTAGGCAAGTACGACGACGACGGAAGGCCACGGGCAATTCCCGGCCACTCCTTGACGCACGGAGCACTTGGTGTCTTCATCCTCTGGTTTGGTTGGTATGGCTTCAATGCCGGGTCGACCCTCGCAGCGGTCGGACAGGACATTGGGACCCCGGTGGTGACCACCACGTTGGCTGCAAGCGCCGGAGCCATGGGAGCGATGTTCACTGCTTGGCTCGTTATCGGGAAACCAGATGTTGGCTTCACCATCAACGGTGTTTTGGCCGGGCTGGTTGGTATCACAGCCGGGACCGCGTCGATCGGGTTCGGGTTGTCGATTGTGACCGGCCTTGTTGCTGGAGTCATCATGGTTGGCTCGGTGCTGATTCTCGAGCGGATTGGCATCGACGACCCGGTGGGAGCGATCTCCGTGCATGGAGCGGCCGGTCTGTGGGGTGTCATCGCCGTTGCGCTCTTCTCGAGCGATGCCACGCTAATTCCTCAGTTGATCGGGGCCACCGCCATCATCGCTTGGGCCTTTGGAACGTCCTATCTCGTCTTCAAGGTGATCAATGTGACCGTCGGCTTGAGGGTGACTCGAGCAGAGGAGCTCGTCGGTCTCGACATCTCAGAACATGGAAGTGATGCCTACCCCGAATTCGTCTTCCAACACGAAGTCGTCGATCTGAGAAAAGATTTCGGATCGTCGGATGAAAGAGTTCCGGCCAAGTCTGTGTGACTCCTGAGATGGTTCCATTCATTGGAGACCAGCATCTTCTCAATGTTCAGAAGATCTCTTGCTATTCAAATCGCTTGAACATTCAAATTAGTTGAATTAAACATGACTACATGGAACTTCCCATGGAAACGTATGAGATCGACGATCCCCGGGTCTTCGAGGTATTGAACAGCCCGATAAGGCTGAGAGTGGTTCGCCGTTTGGCCGGCGGCCCGTCCTCGGTGAAGGAGCTTGCGGAGTGGATGGACGTCCCACCAACACGGCTCTACTACCACGTGAACCTGCTCGAAGAGGTAGATGTGATCCGTGTCGTCGAGACAAGAAAAGTCGGGGCGATGATCGAGAAGATCTATCGCACTATCGCTTACAACTTTCGCCCCAGCGAGCGGCTGATAGAGAGTGGTCACGACCCTAAGGAGCTTGCTCGCGTTGGGGCCTCTGTAGTACTTGACGGGGCACGGCTGGACGCTGAAGCCGCGTTGATCCGACACTTTGCAGCTCTGAGTGAAGGAGGGGAGTCCGACCTCGAAAGAGAAGGTTCCATCGGTCGATCAATCGCCTACCTCACTCCGGAAAGAGCAAAACAGTTCGGCGAGCGCATCGAAGAGCTTCTGGCTGAGATGAACGACCGTGACCAACCCGACGAAGGGAGAGAGTTTGGGTTTTCCTATGTGTTCTTTCCCGTAGCAGATGGTGGGGTGGCACCAACCAAATGAGTCAACTCAAAGAACTCCTCGGTATCAGAGACTTCCGCTTCCTGTGGACGGCTCAGGTCGCCTCAGATTTTGGCGACAGTCTCACTTTCCTGACTTTGATGATTCTCATCCAGAGGCTCACTGGCTCGACTGTGGCGCTTGCCGGGCTGATGATCGCCATCACCCTTCCATCGTTGATCTTCTCTGTGATATCAGGCGTTTACGTCGATCGGTTCGACCGGAAGATGACCATGATCGTCTCGGACACGATCCGCGCCGTGGTTGTTCTCGGGTTCCTTTTCGTCCAGTCGGAAGATCTGGTCCCGGTGATTTATGCCCTGGCTTTCACTCAAGCCGCGATCGGGACGCTCTTCAATCCGTCACGCTCTGCGTGGCTGCCATCGATTGTCGGTGAGGAGAAACTCCTGGCGGCGAACTCCGTTTCTCAGACATCGAGGATCATCTTCAACGTGCTCGGCACGGCCACCGCAGGCATTTTGGCGAGCCTCAGCACCAGCCTTTCGGTGGCCTTCGTCGTGGATTCACTCACCTTTCTCACATCTGCCCTACTCATCACCCGGATACGCACGAGCGGTAAGCCGCAAAGGGGAGAAAAGGGGCGGGTCTGGAGCGAGATGGTCAGCGGTTTCGGAGTCATGCTCAGCTCGCGGCCGCTGAAGGGTGTGCTCATATCTCTCACCGTTGCCATGTTCGGTATTGGTGCCGTCAACGTCCTGATCGTGCCGATGCTGATTGATGACCTTCAGGTATCTGAGGCCTTCTTCGGAGCGGTCGAAGCCTCCCAGGTCATTGGCATGGTGATATCGGGGGCGGCTGTGGCAGCCCTAGCCAGGAAGCTTCGACCTTCCACACTCGTAAGCGTCGGGCTTATCGGGGTCGGTGTAGCAGTGGGTGCAATTGCCGGCATTTCGGCAATATGGCACTTGATGATTCTTCTCTTTTTCGTCGGTCTCTCGGTGGGACCCGCGCAGGCAGGGGTGTCGACTCTGTCCCAGACTCTTGTCGAAGATTCGATGAGAGGGCGAGTAGGCGGCGTGCTCAATGCCCTGATCTCGGGAGCGACCGTCTTATCAATGGGTCTTGCCGGGATTGCAGCTGCCGCCATCGGCACTCGCAATGTATTTCTTGTGGCGGGTGTGTTCTCGATTGTCGCCGGTTTGCTGGCCTTCTGGTTCTTCAAAGGTCTCAGTGAATCCGAAGAAAAAGGTCTCCCTGCCGTCGTCGACTCAGTCTGACTCGGGCTCGATCGCCTTTGACTTCTTGTAGAAATCGAGACGATCGACCGGCATCACCACCGATGACAGCACGTTGGAGAGGTGGGCGCTGATTCGTTTGATATATCTGTAGAAAAGGGCTCGTGGGGCAGCCTGGTGCCCGGGGAGATCAGACGTTACGAACTCGACGACGTGCTCGTCGTAGTGCTGGGAATCGTCCCTGATCCCCGGAATCAGCTCGTGGACCTTTTCGGCGTCCTGTTCCGCGAATGCGTCAAGAGCGGTCCTGATCAGGCCTGCCACGTTGGTGCAGTGCCCGGTCAACTCGTCGTGGTCCGGTCCACCGGAGAGGTTCACGCCCATCTGGGCGAGGTTCCAGATGTTCTTGCAATAGTCACCGATGCGCTCGATATCTTTGGCGAGGGACATATAAGTCAACATCAGACCCTGATCGACCTCGGCTCCTCTCACCGTTCCATGAACTAGCAACTCGCGGCGGATTGATCGCTCCGCTTCGTTGAGCTCCTTGTCGACGGCGTCGAGTTTGTTACCCGCCTCGGTGACGTCCATCTCGCCAAAGACAGCAGCCGTGGCGAGGTGGAATGTCTCCTGGCAATTGGTCAGCATCCAAATCAGTTGCTGCTCGACAGTTTCCAGTTGGTCGGAATCCCTGAATATCGAAAACATCGCTTCGCCTTTCTATGCGATCAAGAGTATTGCCACCGGGGTGACGATGAACAGTCCAACTACGTACAAGACAACAATCCACTTTCTTCGAACAGCGGCAGCTCCAGTGCGCTCGGCAAGGACAAGCGGGATTTCCCTGAGCCTCGGCCACGGGTAGAAGATGAGGATTCCCAAGATGTTGAATGTCACATGAGCGAGCGCAATGACCAGGGCGTCGGAGGAGTCGGCGGCTATCGATGCCAGTAGTGCGGTCACCGTTGTCCCGACGTTGGCCCCCAAGGTGACGGGGAAGGCATTGCGAAGAGTCAGCACTCCAGCGGCGACCAGCGGAACGAGGATTGATGTCGTGATGGATGAGCTTTGGACCGCCATCGTTATGAGCAGACCGACCGCAAGGGCCCCCACTCCGGCGCCTCTGCCAAGGACCCCGTTGATTGCGTTCTCGATTCTTCCGGACATCACAGCTTTCATCTGACGGGTGATCATCCAGAGAGCCAGAAATATCAATCCGATGCCAATGAACAGCAGGATCGCTCCTTCGGCTGTCGACCAGCCGAAGGACTCGATTACATCGCTCATCCACGACACCGGCACCTTGATCGCCGATTTGATCGGGCTGGAACCAGTGCCGACTTCGGGAAGGATATCTTCGACAAGGTTGGCAAGCCCGTTCGCGATCTTGGTGATGAGACCAAAGGCCACCTCGAAAGGCAGCAGGATGGCGACTGCCAGGAGGTTGAAGTAGTCGTGCACGGTTGCCGCGGCGAACGCTCGTTGAAAATATGCGTTCTGTCTTACATGACCGAGCGAGGCAAGCGTGTTCGTGACGGTGGTCCCGATGTTGGCACCCATCACCATTGGCACAGCCGTTTCGACCGGCAGAACACCAGCCCCGACCAGCCCCACGATGGTGGCGGTGGTCACGGAGGACGATTGGACCAGAACGGTTGCTAGAACCCCAGCGGCGAGACCCGCAATCGGGTTGGCGACCGAGGAGAAGACCTGATCAACGAAGTCGCTTCCAAAGGAGCTGATTCCCTTCTCGAGCGACTTGACACCAACAAGAAAGAGGTAGAGGAAGAACAGGGTGAGGCCGAGCCGGACCACAGTCTCCGCCCAGCCCATGAATGGAGACCGCGGCTGATTATCCGATCTGTCGCCGGCGGCTTCCATGGGTGCGCGGCAGGCTAGTGCTGTGCGGCCTCAATGGCCTATCGGTATTCGGGATTTGGGAAGTCGAAGCGACAGCCGGCGTCCCATACCGATCGCTGGTTGCCATGTGCCGGCATTCCGCCCGCATCCTGCATCACCCTTGCGAGGTGGAGCAGGTTCCAGGTCATGAAGGTTGTGTTCCGATTGGTGAAGTCGTTTTCAGGCCCACCGGACCCTTCGTCCAGGTATGACGGACCCGGACCGGCCTCGCCGATCCACCCGGCGTCAGCCTGAGGGGGGATGACGTATCCAATGTGCTGGAGCGAGTAGAGGATGTTCATCGCGCAATGCTTGATCCCGTCCTCGTTGCCAGTGACGAGACATCCACCCATTCTCCCGTAATACGCATATTGGCCGGCGTCGTTGAGGTGACCGGATTCGCCATAGAGTCGTTCGATCACAGCGGTGCACACAGATGACTTCTCGCCAAGCCAGATAGGAGTGCCCAAAACCAGGATGTCTGCCGTCATGACCTTCTCATAGATACCTGGCCAGTCATCCTTGTCCCATCCGTGTTCGGTCATGTCGGGCCAGACCCCGACAGGGATCACATGGTCGACGGCTCGGACTGTTTCGACGCTGACACCTTGGCGACGCATGATCTCAGCTGACATGTCAATGAGTCCTTGGGTATGGGAGACCTCGGGAGATTTCTTGAGTGTCGTGTTGATGAACAAGGCTGAGAGCCCGCTGAAGTCCCAGGTGCTCTGTGCGCAGAGCTCTTCCTGCATAGGGGTGAGAGTCGTCAAGGGTGCTCCTTCGTTTGCGCTTGTCAGACCGAAGGTACGCGTTAGACGATCTGAACCCAAGCCATTACCTCTGGCAGACGTCGCTTGAGGAGTCGCGAGGAGATGAACAGGGAGATCGAGTAAAGAATCACGCCGTAGGCGATAGTGAACACTGAGGCGAACCAGGCCGGGACCGCCTGCCCGAAGTCAACCGCGAGCACAACGACCGAGGCAGGTGGTACCAGCAGAATCCCGATGGCGAAAAACGAAGCCACCTGACTCACGATGGCGAGACACCCTTGCTCGGTCGACTGGGCGAATATGTCGGTTCCTTCCCGGGGTAAACGGAGAGGGGTCAGGACCGAAACCATGTTTCCAACCGACATTTGACAACCGATTGCCGCGATCATCAGTGGGAGAACCATCCAGGTCCATTGCCAGAACCCGGTGAACCAGGACAGACCGATGGCAAGGATGATCGTCTCAACAGTCAAGCCCAGTGCCACTGCAGCGTTCTTGCCCAGAAGCAACTGATGGGGCTTGGGCGGGAGGACGAAGAGGTAACTGGCCGCGTTGCGTTCCCATCCGAAGAGGTTGAGGGCGATGGGTAAGCCGACGAACAGAACCAGAACGGGAGCTACGAGCGGTGCCCACTGATTGTTTCGGATATCGAAGAACCCCGTGGCGCCCATGACCGTCCCGGCTACGGCCAGTCCGACGAAGATCACCGTGCCCGTCCAGACCAGCCTTTGGCGCGGATCGCGAACGTAGAAGCGGAGTTCCTTGCGCGCCAAAGTGGGGATAACTCCCCATGCGCCGGAGGCCATTCCGCGGCTGCGTGAACGGGCCGCCGGCTTGCTGCCCTCCGCCGGGGTCGTGAGCATCCACCCGAGGAGTCGGCGCCATGTCACCGCGATGAGAAGCAGCCCGGCAACGGCACTCGCCAGGAATGTCATGGCGAGAAGAGGATTTCCGAATGCCGCTTCAGTTATTGCCCGTTGGGCAGCAACAGGGGGGATGACGAGGGCCCAGTCGAGAATCGGGTGGGATTGCGCAGCCTCGGCAATGCCGAGGTCCCCTACGTTGATGGAGACAGCCCGGTAAATGATGAAAGAGCTGGCGGCAAGACCGAGAACGAGGAACGTGGCGATGTCACGCCCTCGACGGGTGCGGAGGATTGCCGAGATGGACGCCGAGAACAGTTGAGATCCCAGGGAAAGCAACCCGATGTAGACCAGCGAGGCCGGGACGATCATCCACCAGCCATCAATCAGAATCGCTCCGTTCGCCAGCAGGAGGACGATCGGAACGATTGTCGCCGGAGCCACCAGTGAAGCGGCTGCAAGACCTTTGACCATGTCTGTCCCATTGATGGGCAACACGGCAAGCTGTTGTGGATCGAGGTTCTCGTCGAGGGGAAAGATGATCACCGGCAGGGTGACCCATGCCAGGAAGAGAAAGAGTGCCACCCAACCCAGATATTGCTCGAGCGCCGCAGGGTTGGAGCCGTCGAGGCTGCTGGCGACATCGAGATGACGGCCGGCCAACCAAAACGCCAACCAACCCAAGAGGAGGATTGCGACTGGAAAGCCAAAACGCCGCTGCATGTCGTGGCGGACACCGTTCCAGGTGAGACGCGCCTTCAGCTCGACGAGTTGCCGTACCACGTGGATTCGTCTTCGGTCTCGCCGCCCACTGCCGCGATGAATGCGTCTTCGATGTTGTCCTTGCCGGTGAGACGGCAGAGTTCGTCGGGTGTCTCCTCCATCATGAGTCGACCTTCAACCA
>Ga0255057_10000430_pt1 | contig 24056 bp, 25 predicted proteins | sample Cases_109_6_MG_FD_189022 | JGI IMG/M metagenome (GOLD analysis project Ga0255057, IMG submission 189022) | Seawater microbial communities from Amundsen Gulf, Northwest Territories, Canada - Cases_109_6 | ecosystem: Environmental > Aquatic > Marine > Gulf | place: Canada: Northwest Territories... | reverse complement strand
GAGATAATCCAGGTGGCGGGTGAGAACGCTGGCTACCTCTTCTACGAGAGGCGCGGGGACCACCTCTACCTGGGCAACCTGGCGCTGCTGCCCGAGTTCCAGCGCAGGGGAGTGGGGGCGGCGGTACTGCGCCACGTGCTGGGGCGCGGCAACGCGCAGGGCCTGCCGGTGCGGCTCCAGGTATTGCGCTCCAACCCCGCGCGGAACTTCTACGCACGTCAAGGGTTCGAGTTGGTGGGAGAAACCGCGACCCACTGGCTGATGGCCCGGGCGCCAGACGGCGCGCCAGGGGTGGGTGGTATGCTGGAGGAGCCATGAGTGCGCGGTCCCCCCGCCTCCTGTCCCTGCTGCTGCTGGCTGCGCTGGCGTTGGCCTGTGCCCCCAAGCGGCCCGTTCTCTACCCGAACGAGACCGTCAACAACGTGGGCTGGGACGCCGCCCAGCGCGACATCGACGAGTGTCTGAAGTTCGCCGAGGCCTACGGCCTCGATCCCAACCGCGCCGCACGGGCGGCTCAGTCCAGCGCCGGCGGTGCTGCAGTGGGCGGTGCCACGGGTGCGACCTGGGGCGCGGTGCGCGGCGTCAACGCGGGCAACCGCGCCGCCGCCGGGGCCGCGGCGGGCGCCACCGGTGGCCTGATGCGCGGCCTCTTCCGCTGGCGCGACCCGGACCCGATCCAGGTCCGCTTCGTTGCGGTGTGCCTGAGAAAGCAGGGCTACGAAGTCATCGGCTGGAAGTAGCCGCGGGCTCGCGGGCCACCTCGTCGAGAAACGCCCCGATGCGCGCCAGGTAGGGCCGGCCGCCCACCTCGACGGTGTCGTTGTGGCCCGCGCCCGGCAGGGTCTCGAAGCGCTTGGGCTCGGGTGCCGCTTCGAAGAGGCGTTGGCCCAGCTCGTAGGGAACGATGGTGTCGCGGTCGCCGTGGAAGAAGAGAAGCGGGGCGCGCACGCTCTCGATGGCGGCCCGCGAGTCGTAGCGGCCGCGCACCAGGTAGCCGATGGGCCGGCCCATGTGGGCGGCCGCGGTATCCGAGAGCGAGCTGAAGGTGCTCTCGAGGATGACACCGGCGAGCTCGCGGTCGCGGGCGAGCTGCACGGCGACGGCGCCACCCAGGGAGCGTCCGAAGAGGACGACCTGCCGGGCCGGAATGCCGCGCTGCTCTTCCAGGTGGGCCAGGCCGGCTCGTGCGTCGGCTAGCAAGCCCTTCTCGCTGGGCGAGCCCTGGCTGCGGCCGTAGCCGCGGTAGTCGAGCAACAGCACGTGGGCGCCGAGCTGCTGGAGCAGCACGGCGTTGGGGATGCGGTGTGAGGCGTTGCCCGCGTTGCCGTGCAGGAAGAGGATGGCGCGGCTCGCCTGCGGGTGCGGCAGGTAGAAGGCGTGGATGCGCACGCCGTCCTCGGTGTCGAGGAAGACTTCCTCCACCGGTACCGGCGCCCGCCGGGGATCGATGTCGACCCCCGGCGTCGGGTGGTAGAGCATGCTGCCAACCAGACGGTCCATCATGACGAAGCCTCCGGTGAGGATGGCCGCGGCCGTGCCCAGCGCCAGCAGCCAGCTCACTGCGGTGTGCTCCGCCACGCGACGAATGCGGCGACGGCCACGGCGAAGCACCAGGGAACCAGAGCCAGCAGCGCGATCGCGATGCCCCGGCTGTCACCCAGGGCGCCGTGGAGCCAGGGAACGGCGAATCCGCCCATGGCTGCGGCGCCGGCCACCAGGCCGGTGGCGGTGCCGCGTGCCTCGGGGAAGCGCTCGGCCGCGAGCGCGATCATCAGTGGAAAGACGAAGCCCATGCTGAAGCCCGTGCCGGCGTAGACGAGTGCCAGCTCCTGGATTCTGAGCCCGATTCCGCCGGCCAGCACCACCCCCCCCGCGAGTCCGGCAGCAACCAGCAGCCGCGCGTCGAGGCGTACCGGGAGCCCCAGCAGTGTCAGGCGCCCGGCCAGCAGGCCGAGCCAGAGGGCGCTGATGGCGAGGCGTCCGCTCTCTGCCGAGAGCGACAGTGCGCCCTCCGCGTAGGGCAGCGCAAAGAGAGTCAGCACGGTCTCGACGCCCACGTAGGCGAAACCGACCACCAGGAAGGGGAGCAGAGCCGGAGACATCACCGCCCGCAGCGGTGCGTGTGCCGCGGCGCCGGCTGCGGGCGGCGCTGGGAAGTCCACGCGAAGAGCCCAGCCCGCCAGCGCCAGCTCTGCCAGGCCCGTGGCCCGAAAGCTCAGGATCCAGCTCGAATCTCCCGCCGCAGAGCTCTCCGCGAGCCAGCCCATACCCAATGGGGCGAGCACCGCACCGACGGTGACAGCGGCGTGCACCAACAGCAGCGGCCGTGCGGCGTCTGCTCCGTAGAGCTCGCTCACCGAGGCGTTGATCAGCGTCTCGTGGCAGCCAATGCCGATTCCCAGCAGCACCATCTGCAGCAGCGCCCGCTCGTAGCTCATCGAGGCGTCGACCAGCAGCAGCGCCGCCGCCGCCAGCAGAGCCGCCCCCACGAAGAGCCTGCGCCGCCGCAGCCGGTCCACCAGCGGTCCGGATCCCGCCACGCCGATACCGATCCCGAGCGCCAGCGTCGCTCCCAGCAGGCCCGACTTCGCCAGGTCCAGCTCGAGCGTGCGCGCCAGGTCCGCCTGGTTCGCGCCCACCAGCACCAGCACCACGCCGAAGACGAAGAATCCCGCGCAGCTGAAGGGGATCACGCTGCGCGCGCTACACCATCCCCAGTTCGAGCCTCGCCGCCTCGGACATGCGCTCGGGGCTCCAGGGCGGATCCCACACCAGGTCGAGTGTCACCGAGGAAACGCCCTCGACGCCGCGCGCCTTGGTCTCGACTTCCGGCGGCAGCATCTCGGCCGCCGGGCACATGGGCGAGGTGAGGGTCATGCGAATCGCGGTCGCACCGTCCTCTGCAACCGCGACGTCGTAGATCAGACCCAGCTCGTAGATGTCGATGGGGATCTCCGGGTCGTACACCGTGTGGAGCTCCGCGATGATCTTCTCACGGATCTCCGCGGGCGTGGCGGCTCCGCTCTGGGGTGCGGCAGTCGTGGTCGCGGCAGTGGAGTCGTCCATCTTCTACTCCGTCACGGCGGTCTCGCCGCTTCCGTCGAGGGCGTTTGCCAGCGTATGCCACGCCAGCGTCGCGCACTTGACGCGCATGGGGAATTGGCGCACGCCGGAGAAGACGGCGAGCTTGCCCAGCTGGGTGGTATCCGGCTCCAGCGTCGGGTCCGAGGTGACCAGGCCGCGGAAGCCGGCGAAGAGCTCGCGCGCTTCGTCGATGCTGCGTCCTTTCACGGCCTGGGTCATCAGCGAGGCCGAGGCCGTGGAGATGGCGCAACCCTGGCCCTCGAAGCCGAGGTCTTCGATCTTGCCCGCGTCGTCTACCAGGGCCGTCACGTGGATCACGTCGCCGCAGAGCGGGTTGTGGCCGTCCGCACTGCGGTTGGCGCCGTCGACCACCCCGAAATTCCGGGGCTTCTTGTTGTGGTCGAGAATCACCGACTGGTAGAGCTCTCGCAGCTCCGACATCAGGCGAAGACCTCGCGCACCACGCCCAGCGCCTCCACCAAACGGTCGATGTCGGTGCGGTCGTTGTACAGCGCCATGGAGGCGCGCACCGTGGCGGGCACGCCGAAGCGCTCCATCACGGGCTGGGCGCAGTGGTGCCCTGTGCGCACACAGACGCCTTCCTGGTCCAGGACCGTGCCGATGTCGTGGGGGTGCACGTCGCCCAGCACGAAGGAGATCACCGAGGCCTTGTGGGGCGCCGTGCCGATCAGGCGCAGCCCGGGCACCTCCTGCAGGCGCTCGCTGGCGTAGGCCAGCAGCTCGCGCTCGTGGCTGCCGATGGCGTCGAGGCCCAGCTCCGTCACGTAGTCGAGGGCGGCGCCGAAGCCTACGACACCGCCGATGTCCGGGGTGCCGGCCTCGAACTTGTGGGGGATCGGCGCCCAGGTGGACTTCTCGAAGCTCACGCTCAGGATCATCTCGCCGCCGCCCTGGTAGGGAGGCATGGCTTCCAGGTGCTCGGCACGACCCCACAGAGCGCCGACGCCCGTGGGCCCGAAGACCTTGTGGCTGGAGAAGGCATAGAAATCGCAGCCCAGCTGCTGCACGTCGATCTGCTGGTGCGGTGCCGCCTGGGCGCCGTCCACCAGTAGCGGGACGCCGCGCTCGTGGCAGAGCTCCGCCAGCTCGCGCACGGGGAGTACGCTGCCGAGCGCGTTCGAGACGTGGGCCACGGCCGCCAGCTTCGTGCGCGGGGTGAGCAGCTTCTCGAACTCGTCGAGGCAGAGTGCTCCGTCATCGTCGATGGGGGCCACGCGCAGCAGGGCGCCCTTCTCCTCGCAGAGCAGCTGCCAGGGCACGATGTTCGAGTGGTGCTCCAGGTGCGTGATCAGCACTTCGTCACCCGCGCCCACGCGGCTCCTGCCGAAGCTCGCGGCCACCAGATTGATCGCCTCGGTGGTGCCGCGTACGAAGACCACCTCGCGGGCTTCCGGAGCATTCACGAAGGCCCGCACCTTCTCGCGGGCCGCCTCGAAGGCCTCGGTGGCGCGCATGGAGAGCTCGTACACGCCGCGGTGGATGTTCGCGTAGTTGCGGGTGTAGAGACCATTCATGGCGTCGAGCACGGCGCGCGGCTTCTGGGCGCTGGCGGCGCTGTCCAGGAAGACCAGCGGCTTGCCGTGGGCGCTGCTGTCGAGGATCGGGAAGTCCTTGCGCACGCGCGCGACGTCGAAGCTCACGGAGCACTCCCCGGCTCGCCGCCGCTGGCCTCGGCGAGGCTTCGGTCGAGTACCTGGTCGAGGCCTTCGCGGAGTGCCTCCACGGGCAGCGCGTCGAGCACCTGGTGGGCGAAGCCACGAGTCAGCAGCGCGCGCGCCCGGACCTCGTCGATGCCTCGGGCGCGCAGGTAGAAGAGCGCTTCCGGGTCGAGCTGGCCGATGGTCGAGCCGTGGCTGCACTTGACATCGTCGGCGTTGATCTCGAGCTGCGGACGGGTGTCCACCTCGGCCGCGTCCGAGAGCAGCAGGTTCGGGTTCGATTGCTGGGCGTTGGTCTTCTGGGCGTCGGGACGCACCACGACGCGGCCGCGGAAGACGCCACGCGAGCTGCCGCCCAGGATGCCGCGGTAGAGCTGGCGGCTGGTGCCGTGCGGCACGGCGTGGTCGACCAGGGTGTGGTTGTCGACGACGCGCTCGCCGCTGCCGACGAAGAGGCCGTTCAGCAGGGCGTCGCTGCCCTCGCCAGCGAGCGTCGCCGCCAGGTCGTTGCGCACCAGCTGGCCGCCCAGGCTGATCACGTGGCTCGTGAGCCGGGCGTCGCGCTCGAGGCGCACGGCCAGGTTCGAGATGTGGAAGTCCGCATCGGCTTCGCGCTGGAGCACCACCAGGTCGACGCTGGCGTCGGCCTCGGCGAAGACCTCGGTCACGCTGTTGGTGAAGCCCGGGGCTTCGCCGGCCGCAGCGGTGGCTTCGAGGCGCACGTGGTCCTGAACCACCTGTACCCGGCTCCCGGCCTCGGCCACCACCAGCAGGCGCGGGCTGCGCAGGCGCGGCGTGGCGTCGCCGGAAGCGGCGAAGACGACGTGCACCGGCTGCTCGATGTGGGTGCCGCGAGGCACGCGCAGCACGGCCACTTCTTCGAAGAGTGCGGTATTGAGGGCGGCCAGGGGGTGCTGCTTGGGATCCACCAGGGCGCCCAGCTCCGCTCGAGCCAGCTCCGGGTCTGTCTCGACGTGCGCGTTGCCCGAGAGAGCTCCGGGTGTGGACAGATTCTCGCGGTAGCGGCCGTCCACGAAGACATTGAGGCTGCAGCCGAAGACCGGAAAGCAGACGCTCTCCACCGCCTCGCGTGACGCTTCCGCCTCAGCCGGCGCCAGCTCGAAGGACGTCTTGGAGATGCCGGCGAGGTTGGTGTAGCGCCAGGCCTCGAGCCTCGTGGTCGGCAGGCCCTGCTCCCGGAAGCAGGCCAGCGCGGCGGCGCGCCGCTCCTGCAGCCAGGCGGGCTCGCCCGTGCGCTGCGCCAGCGCCTGTTCTGCCAGCGCCAGCAGGCTCATCCCGCGCTCCCCTGCGCGGGCTCCACCTCGAGCCAGCCGTAGCCCTTCTTGTCCAGCTCGAGCGCCAGCTCCTTGCCGCCGGAGGTGACGACGCGGCCCTCGGCCAGCACGTGCACGCGGTCGGGGACGATGTACTCCAGCAGACGCTGATAGTGGGTGATCACGAGCATGGCGCGGTCCGGCCCGCGCAGCCGATTCACGCCGTCTGCCACGATGCGCAGCGCGTCGATGTCGAGGCCTGAGTCCGTCTCGTCGAGTATGGCCAGGCGCGGCTCGAGCAGCGCCAGCTGCAGGATCTCGTTGCGCTTCTTCTCGCCGCCGGAGAAGCCCTCGTTGATGGCGCGGTGGAGGAACTTCTCGTCTATCTCCGCGAGCTTCATCTTGTCGCGCACGAGGGTGAGGAAGTCCATGGCGTCGAGCTCTTCCTCGCCCCGGTGTCGTCGCACCGCGTTTAGCGAGGCCTTGAGGAAATAGGAGTTCGTGACGCCGGGAATCTCCACCGGGTACTGGAAGGCAAGGAAGAGGCCCGCGCAGGCGCGCTCCTCGGGCGCCAACTTGAGCAGGTCCTTGCCGTCGTAGACTACGGAGCCTCGGGTCACCTCCACCGAGGGGTGCCCGGCCAGCACGTTCGCGAGCGTGCTCTTGCCCGAGCCGTTGGGGCCCATGATGGCGTGTACCTCGCCCGCGTCGAGCGTGAGGTCGATGCCCTTGAGGATCTCGTTGCCGCCCGCGGACGCGTGGAGGTCGCGGATCTCCAGCACTGCCGCCTTGCTCGCTGCGCTCACCCCACGCTCCCTTCGAGGCTCAGGCCCAGCAGATTTTGTGCCTCTACTGCGAACTCCATCGGCAGCTCGCGAAGCACCTCCTTGCAGAAGCCGTTCACGATCATCGACACGGCGTCTTCCTCGGAGATGCCGCGCTGGCGGCAGTAGAAGAGCTGGTCTTCGCCGATCTTCGAGGTCGTGGCCTCGTGCTCTACGGTGGCGCTGGCGTTCTTCACCTCCAGGTAGGGGAAGGTGTGAGCGCCGCACTCGTCGCCGAGCAGCAGCGAGTCGCACTGGGAGTAGTTGCGCGCGCCCTTCGCCTTCGGTCCGATGCGCACCAGGCCTCGGTAGCTCTGCTGGCCGTGGCCGGCCGAGATGCCCTTCGAGATGATGGTGCTCTTCGTGTTGCGGCCGATGTGGAGCATCTTGGTGCCGGTGTCGGCCTGCTGGCGCCTGGCGGTCATGGCCACGGAGTAGAACTCGCCGACGGAGTCGTCGCCCTGGAGGATGCAGCTCGGGTACTTCCAGGTGATGGCGGAGCCCGTCTCGACCTGGGTCCAGGAGATCTTGGAGCGCCGCCCGCGGCAGGCGCCGCGCTTGGTGACGAAGTTGTAGATGCCGCCGACGCCGTTCTCGTCGCCCGGGTACCAGTTCTGCACCGTCGCGTACTTGATCTGGGCGTCGTCCAGCGCCACCAGCTCCACCACGGCGGCGTGGAGCTGGTTCTCGTCCCGCATGGGTGCGGTGCAGCCTTCGAGATAGGAGACGTAGGCGCTCTCGTCGGCCACCAGCAGCGTGCGCTCGAACTGGCCCGTACCCGCCGAGTTGATGCGGAAGTAGGTGGAGAGCTCCATCGGACAGCGCACGCCCTTCGGGATGTAGGCGAAGGACCCGTCACTGAAGACGGCGGAGTTGAGGCAGGCGAAGAAGTTGTCGGAGTAGGGAACGACGCTGCCCAGGTACTTGCGCACCAGCTCCGGGTGCTCCAGCACGGCCTCGGAGAAGGAGCAGAAGATGATGCCCTGCTTCTGGAGCTCGTCCTTGAACGTGGTTGCCACGGAGACCGAGTCGAAGACGGCGTCGACGGCCACGCCTGTCAGGCGCTTCTGCTCCAGCAGCGAGATGCCGAGCTTGTCGTAGGTGCGCAGCAGCTCGGGATCGACTTCGTCGAGGCTCTCGAGCTGCTTTTTCTGCACCGGCGCCGAGTAGTAGACGATCTTCTGGTAGTCGATCTTCGGGTAGTCGACTTTCGCCCAGGTGGGCTCCTGCTCGGTCTCCAGCATCTGGAGGAAGCGGCGCAGCGCCTTCAGGCGCCAGTCGAGCAGCCACTGCGGCTCGTTCTTCTTCTGCGAGATCAGCCGGACCGTGCTCTCGTCGAGGCCCGGCGGGGCGCGGTCCTCTTCGATCTCGGTGACGAAGCCGTACTTGTACTCCTGCTGTGCCAGGCTCTCGATGTCAGACATGCTCTTCCCTCGCCAGCGGAAGCGTGGCGTGCGGCGGCTGCGCGAGGTCCGCCAGCGTGACGTCTTCGAGGGCGTGGCGCACGGCCTGGTTGATGCGCTGCCAGGGCTCGCGCACGTGACAGCTCGACTCCTGGGTGCAGGCGCCGGGGTGGACGGTGCACTCCGTCAGCCCGATCGGACCCTCGAGGGCGGTGATCATCTGCGCCGTCGTGATGCTCTCGGGCGCGCGCGCCAGCGAGTAGCCGCCCTTGGCCCCGCGGTGCGATTCGAGCAGGCCCTCCCTGGCCAGCGCCTTGAGCAGCTTGCTCACCACCGGCAGCGGCAGGCCGGCCTCGCCAGCCAGCTCGCGGGCGGCATGGGGGTCCCCATCCCGGTGGCCGGCGATGTGGGCCATCAGGACGATTCCGTAGTCCGAGAGACGGCTGAGACGGATCATGCGTCCCCGACAATAGGGGACCGATCCGGTCCTGTAAATATCGGACTGAATCGCTCCTGTTTCTATAGAACTTAAACAATATCAGTAAGTTATTTCTATACTTGCCGGTCGTGTCTGGCTCGACAGTACGCCGATGCCGTCGCGAGGCCAGGCCAGGGGGGGTGCCTGGAGCCTTCCCGGTGGGCAGACACGCGAGGCCCCCAGCCCGATGGCCGCGTCCACCGCGCGGGGCGTCTCGGGCCCGAAGCCGGCCAGCGCGACGCCGGCCAGATGCGGCGCCAACGGCGCCAGGGCGGCGGCCAGCGCGTCGACTCCCGAAGCGGGATGCACGCGCACGAAACGGTGTAGCGGGGCGGGGCGCGGTCGCGCGTCGCGCTCGCACACCACAGTCCAGGTGTTCCCAGTATGGACGGGCACTCCGCGCAGCTCGGCTTCGTCGCGTTCGTTGCGCGCGAGTGTGGCAGCGTGCGCGTCGACGCTGCCTCGGGGTAGCCGGGTCTCCAGCTGCTCCAGTGCCTTCGCTAGCGCTTCGGCAACTGCGTCTGCGTCTTGCGCGTAGACGGCTACGGGGGAGAGACAACCGAGCTGGTCCCACAGCGCCACGTCGAGCGCGAGCTCCGCGGCGGGGCAGGCCTCGGGGCCCAGCGCCGCAACCGAGAGACCATGGCCATGGCGCAGCACGCGGCGCCCGCGCACGCGTGCCACGGTCTCGTCCGCGCCCGTGGCCACCACGATGTCCGCCTCGCAGAGAGCCGCCACCCGCTCTGCGTCGTCGCCGCGGAAGTCCACTACCTGCAGGCGCGCCGCCAGCTCAGGAGCCGTGTCGCGCAACGAGCGCGCTACGACGTGGGGCGTCACGGGGTCACGTGAGGCGCACTTGGCGAGCACCGCCCTGCCGGTTGCGAGCGGCGCCAGCAGAGACAGGATCGAGGGCATGGGCAGCGAGCCTGCGAGCAGTACGCCGGCTACACCACTGTCCCCCTCGCGCTGCCCGCCCGGCATCTCCAGCTCGGCCAGCTCGCGTAGCGCGTCGCCGCTCCAGCCTGCGAGTGCCAACTCCAGCCCCTCGCGCACCACCGCGGGCGAAAAGCCGGTGGCGGCCGGCAGCTCGCGTTCGAGCCGGGCGCGCCAGGGAGAGCCGGCCTGGCTCCAGCCGTCGAGCACTCGCGCCACGGCTTCCAGCTGCAGGCCGCCGCTCTCGCGGCGCAGCGCCGCCAGTCGCTCGCGAATCTCCGCAGGCGTCGGCGCCGTACGAGCGGGGGTCACCCCAGCAGCTCGTCGGCGGCGATGGAGCAACCGCGCGCTTCGGCCCCCGGCTCGCGGCCCAGAACCTCGAATCCTCCCGCCACGCGCCTGGCGAGGTCGGCCGTGCGCACGGCCAGCACGCTGCCGGTGTTGGCCAGGTCGTAGACGACGATCGTGCCCTCTTCGCATTCCTCGTCGTTCTCGGGGTCGACCAGGCGCACACGCGTCCAGGGCGGCCCCAGCTTGCGTCGCGGTCCACCCGGCTCGAGCAGCACGCTGTCGTGGAACTGGCTGGCGAGCTCCGTCATCCCGTACTGATTCACGATGCGTTCCACCGGCACACCGAGCTGGCCCTCGAGAGCCAGGTAGAGCTCCGTGCGCTGGAGTGTGCGAGAGCGCCCCTTGAAGCCTCCAGTCTCCATTACGCGCGCGCTCGGCGGAAGCTCGAGCTTCACGGCGCTGTCGAGCAGGTGGACGAAGGCAAAGGCGGTGCCGCAGACGAGTAGCGGTTCCTGGGTGTCCGCAGCCCGGCGCAGCGCGTCCAGCTGCAGCTCGCCCTGTTCCACGAAGAAGCCGCTTCCCTGGCTGCCCAGCTCCCGGATCGCCACGGCGAACATGTGCGAGAGCGAGGAATCCCCGACCTCGGAGGGGGAGGGCGCCAGCACCAGGATGCGCGCCTCGGCCAGGTCCGGTAGCAGGAAGCGGGCGAAGCTGGGCAGCAGCGACGCCTCGTAGAACTCGAGGGTGTCGAGGTGGAGCTCGCCGCGCACCTGCGTCGAAGTGCCGCTGGTGCGAAAGGTGTGCACGGTGCGTTCGGCCGGGAAGCAGCGCAGCGCCACCTCCTTGAAGGCCCCCGTCGGCACCGGCGGGATCTCGCGCCACGAAGCGATGCTCTGCGGCGTGCGGCCGCGCCTCTCGCAGAATCCCCGGTAAGGTGGGCAGCGCTCGAACTGTTGCGCGAAGAGGGCGCGCGCCAATGCGTCGAAGCGCTCGTCGTCGCTGCCCCAGAGCGGCTCGCGCATCCAGGCGAGGATCTCTGCCTCGACGCTCACGCCAGACACTCCACCAGCAGGTCGAGCGAGGCCTCGAGTAGCTCGGGCTCGATGCACAGCGGCGGTGAGATCGACACCACCTGGCCGGCGTCCCCGGAAGGCAGTGCGATCAGCCCGCGCTCGAGGGCGCGTGTGCAGGCCGCGGCCGCCGCGTCGCACTCGATCGCCAGCAGCAGGCCCAGCCCACGTGCCTCGAGCCCGCGCCCGCGCAACTGCTTCAGCGCCCGCGCGCCCGTCTCGGCGGCGCGTTCGACCAGCTTCTCCTCCTCGAGTACGGCCAGCGACGCCAGCGCCGCGGCGCAGCCGGGTGGGTGCCCGAGGAAGGTCTGTGTGTGGATCGCTTCGCCCTCGGAAACGGGCCAGGCGTCCATCACATCGGCCCGCCCGATGCAGGCGGAGATCGGCATGCCCGAGGCAAGCCCTTTGGCAATGCACAGCAGGTCCGGCACCACGCCCGCGTGCTCGCACGCGAACCAGCGCCCGGTTCTCCCGAAACCCGTGAAGACTTCGTCCACCACCAAGAGCCAGCCCTCTCGGTCGCAGCGCTCGCGCAGCGCCGCCAGGAAGCCGTCGGGTGCGAGCCGATCGCCCCCACGCCCCTGCACTGGCTCGACGATCACCGCACCCACCTGGGCGGCGCAGGCGTTCGCCGCGCGGCCCACGTCTTCCGCATCGCCCCAGCGCGCGAAGGCCGTCGCGCCCGGCAAGCGCGCTTCGAAGCGCTCGCGAAACAGCGGCCGCCAGCTGGCGTCGAGGGCTCCCAGCGAGACTCCGTGGTAGGCGCCCTCGAAGGCCACCAGCCCGGGCCGGCCCGTCGCCAGCGCGGCGGTCTTGAGCGCCACTTCCACCGCGTCGGAGCCCGAGGAGCCCAGCACGGCGCGCGCCGGGCCGCCGCCGGGAAAGCGCCGGGCCAGCGCCTCCAACAGGGCGACCTTGACCTCGCCCGGATGCACGTCGCCCATGGCGTGGAGCAACCGCTCGGCCTGGTCGGCCACCGCGCCCACCACGCGCGGATGGCCATGGCCCACGTTTGCCACCCCGAAGCCCGCGCTGAGGTCGACGAAGCGGTTTCCGTCGACGTCCCAGACATTGCAACCCAGGGCCCGCTCCCAGAAGAGCGCCCCCGCGGCGGTTACGTTGCGGCTCTCGACCTGCGCCAGCCGCTGCGCGAGCCCACGCGAGCGGGGCCCGGGCACCTGGGTCACGAGCAGCGGCTGCTGCGAGGGGGGAAGCGACACGACGGAGAAGTGTAGCTGTAGACTCACCAGCCGTGATCACAGCCTACGTGGCGCTGGGCTCGAACCTGGGCGACCGCGCGGCGCACCTGGATGCCGCCATGGCCGCGCTGCGCGCCACAGCGGGGATCGAGGTCACGGCCATGTCTTCGGTGCACGAGACCGAGCCGGTGGGCGGCCCGCCCCAGGGTCCCTACCTCAATGCGGTGGTCGCCCTGCGCACCGCGCTCTCGGCTCGGGACCTGCTCGAGCGACTGCTCGAGATCGAGGCCGAGCGCGGGCGCCTTCGGGGGCCGGTCCGCAACGCCCCGCGCAGCCTCGACCTCGACCTGCTGCTCTACGGGAACGAGCGCATCGACGAGCCCGATCTGGTCGTGCCGCACCCGCGCATGCACGAGCGTGGCTTCGTGCTGGAGCCGCTGGCAGAGCTGGCCCCGGAGTGGGTTGCGCGCCTGAAGGATGCGCCGTGAAGTGTCTGGCCGCCGTGGTCCTGGCGTGTCTGCTCCCGCCGCTCGTTTTCGAGACGGCTGCGCGCTTCGCCCCCGAACGTTCCAGTGCCTGGCGGCCGGGAGCCGCTGTGCGGGTCCTCTGCATCGGAGACTCGAACACCTTTGGAGTCGGCGTGCCCGAGGAGGCGTCCTACCCGGCCCAGCTCCAGACCCTGCTCGATGAAAACTCGCCCGGCCGCTTCTCCGTCATCAATCTCGGCACGCCGGGGATGGCCACCTGGCAGATACGTCAGCGGCTACCCGCCCAGCTGGCGCGCTACTCGCCGGACATCGTGATCCTGCTGGCGGGTGTGAACAACGGCTGGAACCTTCGGCCCCCCGGCGGCGAGCCTGGCCTCCGCCACCGCATCGAGGTCGTCCTGCTGCACTCGCGCCTGTACCGGCTGCTGCGGGTTGCGCTTCGCGATCACTCGCTGGAGCGGACCGCGGCCGCTACGCGAGCCGACGGCCGCCACCAAGTCGCGAGCCAGCGCGGGTGCGATGGGCAGGGCTGCCTGACCACCTGGGAGATCGAGCACGGGGGCGTCGTGGACGTCCTGAGCCACAGCAGCAACGAGAAGCGGGAATCCGGGGATCGCCAGCAGCAGGCGTTCGAGGACATCCGGGCGATGTTGCGTCTGGTCGCTGGCGTCGGCCAGGCTCATCCTGGTCCCGTATCCGCGTCGGGTCTTGCCATTCGCGTTCTCCAATCGAGCCATGGCGCGGGCTCGCGACGAGCTCGGCGTTGCGATGGCTGAATCCTGGCGGGCACTCGAGCGGGTTCCGATCGCGGACCAGGAGTGGTTCGGCCCCGTGCATCCGGGGGCGGCGATCTACCGGGAGCTGGCCAGGGAGGTCCACGTCCTGGTCGAGTCCCTCGCCCCGAGCTGAGCTCTCTCGCCGCGCGGCCGAATCAATTCTACACTGATTTACTAAAGATTATTTCGCGAGGGCCGATGCCCGTGCTAGCATGAAGACCATGTCAGCAGCCGCTGAGAGCCCCAGCTCGCTCCGCTTCATCGAATCCGGGGAAGCCGAGCCGCTGAGCGCCCAAGAGATCTTGACTTGGGCGATCAAGAATTATACGCCCAACATCTCCCTGGCCTGTGGTTTCGGGGCGCCCGAGGGCCTGGTTCTGCTCGATATGATGCAGCGCATCGACCCGGCTTCGCGGGTCTTCGTGATCGATACCGGCCGCCTGCCCCAGGAAACCTACGACCTGATCGATCGGGTGCGGCAGCGCTACGACGTCCAGGTCGAGCTGCTCTTTCCGCGAGCCGAGGCCGTGGAGCAGATGGTGCGCCAGGACGGCCTCAACCTCTTCTACGAATCGGTGGAGAAGCGCCAGCTCTGCTGCCGCATCCGCAAGGTCGAGCCGCTCGAGCAGCACCTGGCAGGCCTCGATGCCTGGGTGAGCGGCTTGCGCCGTGACCAGGGCGTGACGCGCGGTGAGACCCCCAAGCTCGAGATCGACTCCGCCCACGGCGGCATCGTCAAGGTGAATCCGATCGCGGACTGGACGCTCGAGCAGGTGCTCCAGTACGTGGAGGCCCACGACGTTCCGACCAACCGTCTGCACCGGGCGGGCTACCCCTCGGTGGGCTGCGCGCCCTGCTCGCGTGCGATCGCTCCGGGCGACGACCCGCGGGCTGGTCGCTGGTGGTGGGAGACACCCGAGACGCGGGAGTGCGGCATCCACGTGGACGAGGAGAACGAGGGGTCGGGCATTTGATTACGCGCCGGGCTTTCCTCGGTGGCTCCGCTGCGGCGCTGCTGGCTCCCGCGGCCCTGGCCCGGGCGCTGGAGTTCGAGGCCGCACTCGAGAAGAGCGGACTCGTCTACGTCTCGCCCCTGCTCTCCAGCGGCAAGGAGAGCACCTGCCACGGCGAGGTCTGGTTCGGGTGGATCGACGGCTCGGTGCTCGTGATCACGGGCGCGGAGCGCTGGAAGGCCCGCGCACTGACCAAGGGTCTGGACCGCGCCCGCATCTGGGTGGGCGACCACGGCCCCTGGAAGAAGACCCTGGGCCGCAACGAGTCCTTCCGCGAGGCACCTAGCTTCGAAGCGGGTGCGGCTCGGGTGGAGGGCAAGCCCGCGCTGGTCGACCAGCTGCTCGAGGTCTACGGCGAGAAGTACCCGGACGAGATCGGCAAGTGGCGCGACAAGATGCGCGGTGGCTACGCCGACGGAAGCCGGGTGCTGATCCGCTACACGCCGCTCTAGGGCTCCAGGCCGGGGCGGCTCAGCCCCGGCCCTTGCGCACGTAGTTGCGCAGGCGTCCCAGCCTCTCCACGGCGACCTCCACGAAGTCGCCGTCCTGGAGGAAGCGGGGTGGCACGCGGGCGGCGCCCACACCTTCCGGGGTGCCCGTCAGCAACACATCTCCGGGCTCGAGCGTCATCAGGCGCGAAGCGAAGGCCAGCAGGGTCGCCACCGGGAACAGCATTTCCTTGCTGCGGCCCGACTGCACCACCTCGCCGCAGAGCGCTGTGCGAATGGCCAGATCCTGGGGATCGGGGATCTCGTCTGCTGTGACGAGCGCGGGACCCAGCGGGGCGAAGGTGTCACAGGACTTCCCGATGAAGTGCTGGCCGCGTGTGTTCTGGAAGTCGCGGGCGCTCACGTCGTTGGCGACGCAGTAGCCGGCCACGCAGTCGAGCGCGTCCGCCTCGTCGAGGTGGCGGGCGGGACGCCCGATCACCACGGCGAGTTCGCCTTCGTAGTCCACCTCATTGCTGGCTTCGGGTAGCAGGATCTCGTCTTCCGGCCCGATCACCGCCGACGCGGCCTTGAGGAAGAGAACCGGCTCCGTGGGCCGCTCGCTGCCGCGTTCGGCGGCGTGCGCCGGGTAGTTGCGCGCCACGCCGATCAGCTTGCCGGGGCGCGGAACTGGCGCGCACAGGCGCAGGCGAGCGCGGGGTTCCACCACCCCGGCACGGCGCACGTCGGGCGCGTCGTAGCGCTCGAGGGCGCCGACCGCGAAGGCGTAGGCAGCGTGCGCGGCGCGCAGCGCGCGCTCCCCGGCTTGCAGGAAGGTCAGCAGATCCGGGGCGAGGAGCGAATCGGCCTCTGCCTCGGGCGCGCCGCCGTCCTCGGCCGCGAGCTTCAGCGCCAGGGCGCGGTTCAGGTCCACCACGCTCCCGGCGTGGGGGCCGTGGGGCACCAGCGCGCCCAGCCTGCGCGTGCCCGGCGTGGGCTCGAGGCCCTCGTAACCCAGGGCGAGATCGCCCATGGAGTGGGTCTCCTCGGCGCCACGGCGCTCGAAGGTCACCAGTTGCATGCGCACTCCACCGGCAACGGGGCCGCGTCAAGCCGCGCCGTCGCTCGGCCGAAGAGACTATCACGGAGGCTACTCATGCGTAGGACCACAGCCGGTTTCCTGGCATTCGTTTCTGCTTTCGCCCTGGTGGCGGCCAGCGTGAACGCGGAGCCCGTCTCCATCGGTGCCGAAGGCGCCGCGGGTGTCGGCGAGGAGCTCTCGGGCGGCGAGTGCTCGGCCTCCCAGCCCGTGGACTCCCAGCTGGCCTCCGTGGTGGAACAGCTGCGCCGGGCCCAGGCGCTCGAGGCCGAGGGCTCCCAGAGCGGCGACATCATCGTCCTCAACAACCGGGGCTACAACTACGGCCCGCCCCGCGGCATCGAGATCGACCTGATCCGGGCGGAGGCCAAGGGGGCAGGGCACTAGCATCGCCGGTTATCGGGCGGCAAAGCCGCCCTGCCGGCACGGCAAGCCTACGGCTTGCCTCTGCTGCATCTGGCGTCGACTTCCCAGCCTCCCAGGGCACGCCCGATGCTGTCGCTGAGATGCCTTTCTAGTCTGCGCTAGCATCGTCCGGGCGTGCCGGGGTCCCGATGAACCCGACGTCCACCCTCCGCTTCAGGCGAGTCACGACGGCCCTTGCGGTCGCCTGGGCCCTGCTGGCGATCGTGCTCTCCGCGGCGGCTCTTCAGGTGCCCGAGGGCGCGCTCCATCGCCCCTTCGCCGACGCCCGGCTCGGAGGCAAGTCCGTCGTCGAGTGGGCGACTCCGGAGGCCGAGGCCGCCGGCGTCGAGGTGGGCGACCTCATCCTCGAGGTCGACGGCGAGCCCTACGCCTTCGCAGCCCAGGCCTCCAACGCCGCCCTGCGCGAGGGAATCCCGGTCGAGTATCGGCTCCAAAAGGAGGACGGCCGTCAGGTCCGCGTGAGCGTCGCCCCGGCGCTGGTCTCCGAAATGCGCACGCCCTTCTACACCGCGATGCACGTGGTGCTGCTCTGCATCGCCGTGATCTACATGGCGGCGGGCGGCGCGGTCTGGTGGCTGCGTCCGGCCAAGTCCGGCGCGTGGGCGCTGCTGCTCTTCTGCTCGACCATCGCGGCCCAGCTCGCGAGCACGGTTCACACCGACTCGATGCTGTGGTCCACCTCGCGCCTGCTGATCAACACCCCGCTGATGGGTGCCACGGTCTTCCACCTGTTTACGACCTACCCCATCGAGCCATCCTGGGTGGTGCGTCACCGCCGCGTGCAGCTGCTGCCCTACGCCGTGGCGTTCCTGCTGATCGCCGCCGGTCTGCTGGCTCGGCCCCTGGGCCTGCCGGCGGGGCTGCCCTGGGCCGCGGGCTTCGTTTTTACGGTCTCCATCTTCCTCGCTTCGCTCGGAATCCTCGGCTTCGAGCGCCAGCGTCACGGCTCCGGTCCCATGAAAGACGCGGCCGATGTCGTCTTTCTCAGCGCGCTGGTCAGCTTCCTGCCGGTGCTGGTCATCTTCCTGCTCGAGTGGATCCTGGTCACGCCGCTGCCCTACTACCTGGCGCTGCTCTGGGTCTTCGTGTTCCCGGTGGCCGTGGGCTACGGGATCGTGCGTCGCCAGCTCTTCGACGTGCGCAATGCGGCGCGCAGCTCCGCCAGCTACGCGGCCGCGAGCCTCGGCATCACCCTGGCCTTCGCCGTCGGCATTACGCTGGCCGACACACTGGTCTCTCGCTTCGGCATCAATCAGCGCTCGGCTCAGGTGGCGCTGCTCTTCGTCGCGATCTTGCTCTTCAACCCGGTGCGAAACCGCATGCAGGCGTTGGTGGATCGCTTCTTCGACCGCGACCGCGCCGCCTATCGGGTGGCGGTGCGCGAGATCTCCGAAGCCATGGTCTCGATGCTCTCGCTCAATGAGATCGCGGATCGCATCCTGGTGGCGCTCACCGACACAATGGGCGTGGAGCGAGCCATGGTGCTGCTGGGCGACGAGGAGGGCAGGCGCTTGCACCCGATCGCCTCGCGAGGCGACTGGGAGCCAGAAGCCCTCTCCTTCGAGATCTCCTCCGACCACCCGATCTACAAGAACCTCTGGATGAGGCGAGAGGACCTGGCGCGCATCGATTTCGACGACGAGCACGACGTCGAGAATCGGGAGGCCTGCCGCGACGTCTTCGACACCCTCGAGATCGAGCTGCTGGTTCCCATCCTCTATGGCGTCGACTTGCTCGGCCTGATCGCTGTGAGCCGCAAGCTCACCGGGGATCGGCTGGTGGCGGACGACCGCCTGCTGCTGCGCACCCTGGCGAACACGAGCTCGATTGCCATCGAGAACGCCAAGGCCTTCGACGAGATCGCGAAGCTGAACGAAACGCTGGAGGCGCGGGTCGAGGCGCGCACAGCCGAGCTGCGCGAGACCCAGGCCAAGCTCACCCAGGCGGACAAGATGAAGTCGCTGGGCCAGATGGTGGCGGGCGTGGCCCACGAGTTGAACAACCCGATCGGTTTCGTCCACGCGAACCTGCAGCTTCTCGACGAGTACATCGACAAGCTGGTCGAGGGCCAGCGCACGGAGACCGATACCCAGCGCACCCAGGAGGCCATCAGCAAGCTGCTGGAACGCAGCCGCGAGGGAACCCAGCGGGTCAAGAAGATCGTCCAGGACCTGCGCACCTTCTCGCGCATGGACCAGGCCGAGCTGCAGGAGGCCGACCTGAACGAGGAGATTGCGAGCACCCTGCGTCTGATGGAGCCCCGCTTCAAGGACGGCATCAACGTGGTACGGGAGTTCGGTCGCCTGCCCCAGGTGCGCTGCTACGCCGGGCAGCTCAACCAGGTGTTCCTCAACCTGCTGATGAACGCGTGCGACGCCATCGGGGCGGGCGGGACCATCCGCATTCGCACCACGGCGGAGACTGACGGCGTGCGCCTCGAGTTCTCGGACGATGGCCCCGGCATTCCGGAGGAAGTGCAGAATCGCATCTTCGATCCCTTCTTCACCACCAAGCCAGTGGGTGTGGGAACCGGGCTCGGTCTCTCTCTCTCTCACAGCATCATCGAGCGCCACGGGGGCCGGATCGGCGTCGATTCGCAGCCCGGGGAGGGAACCACCTTCACCATCGAGCTGCCGCTGGATGCCACTCCGCCCGACGAGTGAGAAGTGATATCCTGGCGCGCCTGTCAGACGAAAGGAGCCCCCTAATGCGTCTCGGCCTTCTCGCCGGCCAGTTCGGCCCCAAGCTCCAGATGCCCTTCGACCTGATCGCCGAGGCCGAGGGCCTGGGATTCCACTCGGTCTGGACCGCCGAGGCCTACGGCAACGACGCGATCGTGCCGCTTTCGTTCATCGCCGCGCGCACCAGCAAAATCAAGCTCGGCACGGCGATCATGCAGATGCCGGGGCGAAGCCCAGCCATGACGGCGATGACGGCCATGTCGCTCGACGCCCTGTCGGGCGGCCGCTTCATCCTCGGCCTCGGGCCCTCGGGCCCCCAGGTGGTCGAGGGCTGGCACGGGGTGCCCTACGGGCGGCCACTCACCCGCACCCGCGAGTACATCACGATCGTGCGCAAGATCCTGGCGCGCGAGGCCCCGCTGGAGCACAAGGGCTTCCACTACCAGATCCCCAACATGGGCCCGGATTGCACGGGCCTGGGCAAGCCGCTCAAGAGCATCCTGCGCGGCCGCGCGGACATGGAGATCTACACCGCCGCCATCAGCCCGAACGGGCTGCGCTGCGCAGGAGAGGTGGCGAACGGGGTGATCCCGGTCTGGATGAGCCCCGACAAGCCGGATCTCATCTACGACTCGGTGAAGCAGGGCCTGGGCAAGTCCGAATCGGGCCGAACGCTCGACGACTTCGATGTAGCACCCTTCGTAACCGCCATCATGGGCGACGACGTCGAGGCCTGCCGCGGCCCCGTCAAGGGGATGCTCGCCCTGTACATCGGCGGCATGGGGGCGCGCGGGAAGAACTTCTACAACGACTACGCCAAGCGACTTGGTTACGAAGAGGCGGCGGTCAAGATCCAGGACTTCTACCTGGACGGCAAGAAGGCCGAGGCCATGGCCGCCGTGCCCAACGAGCTGGTGGACGAGATCGCCCTCGTCGGCCCGCGCGAGCGCATCGCCGAGCGCATGCAGGCCTGGCAGGCGTCGCCGGTGAAGACGATGCTGATCGGCGCCGGACAGCCCGAGTGCCTGCAGGCCCTGGCGGAGGTGGCGCTCTAGGAGCGACCTGCGTTGATCTGGCTGCTTCTGCTCGCGGCGCTCAACGGCTTCGCGCTCGAGAACCTGGCGGTTCCGCGCGAGCAGGTCGTCGCCGGGGGCCCGCCACGCGATGGCATTCGCAGTGTCGATGCGCCCGAGTTCGTGGCCGCGGCGCAGGCGCGCTGGGTGCAGGGCACCACGCCCGTGCTGGGCGTGGCAACCAACGGCGCCGCCCGCGCCTACCCCATACACCTGTTGGAGTACCACCAGGTGGTGAACGACACCCTGGGAGGCGTGCCGATCGCGGTCACCTACGATCCGCTCTCGGGTGTTCCGAGGGTCTGGCGGCGCAGCGTGGCCGGGAAGCTGCTCGAGTTCGGCGTCTCCGGCCTGCTCTACAACGCGAACTTCCCGCTCTTTGACCGGGAGACCGAGAGCCTGTGGCTCCAGTTCGACGGACGCGCGCTGGCCGGGCCGCTGGAGGGCAAGCGTCTCGAGCCGTTGGAGGTGCGTCAGGAGATCCTGGACCTGTGGCTGGCACGCCAGCCTGCCAGCGAGGTGCTGCGTCCGCCCGACCCCGACCGATTCAACTACCGCTACAGCCGCTACCAGACCTACTGGGTCTCCGACGAGATCCCCTTCGAAGTGCTGGCAGTGGACCGCAGCTACCATTCCAAGGAGCTGGTGGTTGGTGTGGTGGTCGACGGCGTCGAGCGGGCCTACCTGGGCTCGATCCTCACCGCCGCTGGCGGTCGGGCAGTCGACGAGATTGCCGGCAAGCGGATTCAGGTGGACTACGACACCAATCTCGGAGCCTTTGCCTGGGAGGCGGACCCCGGCGTGAAGGTGACCGAGGCCTACTGGTTCTCCTGGAAGGCCTTCCATCCCGACACGCAGATCTGGCAGCCGCAGAAGCCGCCGGCGGAGTCCGGGAAGCCGCCCGCGCAGACCCGCAAACCCCGGCCCCCGGCTCAGGGGTCTCCCGAGAGCGTTCCCTCGAAGTCGCCCTGAAGCAGTTCTGCGGCGCGCAGACACTCCGGACCGTGCGCGTCGTGCTGGGCACGCAGCAGCCGCTGCAGCACCCGCTCGTTTTGCGGGGTCGAGATGCCGTGGGCTGCGCCCAGCTCGATGATCTTGCGGTGGTAGCCGTCGGCCTCGAGCGGGCCGCCGAAACGCAGCGAGGACCACACCTGGTTGTAGAGCGGCAGGTCGCGCGCGCTGCTTCCCGCGGCCAGGGAAGCCCGCTGCTGCGCGATCTCCTCTTCGAGGGAACGGTCGCGCCCGTCGCAGGACCGCGCGCTGATCCCGGCCGCAGCGAGCACAGCCTGGGCCTCCTCCAGCAGGCGAGCCTTCGTCTCGACGAAGGCCCGGCTGGCATGGTCCTGCCGCACGACCAGGGCATTGGGTGTGCTCATGAGGTTGGTGCAGAGCTTGAGCCAGCGGTCCGCGCCCAGATCGCTGGAGACCCCCACGTCGTAGTCGGCTCGTGCGAGCCGCCGGGAGAAGGCCTCGGCCTCGTGTTCTTCCGTCTGGCCGCAGGCACCCACGACCATACGCCCGGCGCCCGTGGCCCGAACGCTGCGATCGTCGAAGCGCGTGCAGGTCTGCCGCACCACCAGGCCCAGAACCCGCGCGAAGCAGCCGCTGAGCACCGCGTCGGCGTCGACTCCGTTCTGTGCGGCGACTGCCAGCGCGCCGGGAGCCAGGCGTGAGATGGCACCGGCCGTTAGCGCCAGATCCGCCGTGCGCGTGCAAAACACGATGGGCCGATCGACGAGTCGCGAGGCCGCGTCGGCCAGATCCGCGGTCGCGTGCGCCGCAGCCTCGAGGCACGCTCCGGTCGCCGGGTCCTCGAGCCGCACTCCCTGCCTCGCGATGCACTCGGCCTGCTCGGGCCTGCGGGTGACGAAGAGGACCTCGCAGCCGCTGGCTGCCAGACGCGTCCCCAACGCCAGACCCACGGAGCCCGCTCCGAGAATGCCGACGCGCGTGCCCCCGCCCGGGTCCGTCACAGGGCCAGGCGGCGGCTGCGGCGCTCTAGTCCCGGGCGGCTGCGGCGCACCAATCGCGGAGCCCGCGAAGCTTGCCGTCTACGTACTCCGCTGCGAGGCGACGCACGTCGAAGCGGTCCAGCTCCGCGCCCACCACCGGCAGCGCGTTGCGCGCCCCGATCGACAGCCCGACCCGGGTGCGAGCGGCGTCGTCCGCCAGGGACCAGATCTGCTCGAAGCGAAAGCTGCCGAAGGCTACCGAGGAGCGCAGGCGTTTCCCGGGCACGATCTCCAGGGGCTTGTCGCGCAGCATCAGGGACACGGAGCCGAGCCGGTAGCGCCACACGATGGCTTGGCCTTCGCACGGCCAGTCTAGACAGGGCTCGAGCAGTGCCAGCGCCGCGGCGTCCCAGCGGATCAGTTCAGCTGGGTCGGTAATGGCGCGCCAGACCACATCGGGTCCTACGTCCACCGCGGCCGTCAGGGCCGTGGTGATCACGACACCCTATCCCCCACGGAAGCGGAGCATCGTCCGCCCCGCTCTCGCGCGCAAGGGCGCGGCACGACATGTCGGCTAGGAAGGCGACTGAAGAGTCGCCCGGGATCCTGTCGAGCTACGCCGCGCCGGTCGCGTCGGGCTCCGGTGTACCCGCATCGGTCCGAGCTTGCTGCTCGTCGATCTCGTTGAGCCGCTTCCTGGCTGCGGTGAGCTCCCCCTCCGCACTGCGCAGGCGCTCCGTCAGAGTGGGGAAGATCGCGAAGGACATCTCGGGCATCTGAAGGATCAGCGTTTTCAGACTGGGTCCATCGAGGGTGAGGAGGCGCGCGTGGTCCCGGGCCACGCAGGTGGCGCTGCGTTCCGAGTTGTCGAGGATCGCCATCTCGCCGAAATAGGCGACCGCGTGCATCGGGTCGAGCTCGCGCTGGTAGGGCGTGCCGTAGTCCTTGAAGACCTCGACCGCGCCCTCCAGCAGCAGGTAGAGCATCTCCCCCTGCTCGCCCTGGTGCAGGATGACCTCTCCCGGCAGGTACTCGGCCTCCTCGGTCACCTGGTTGACGGCCTCGAGCTGCTCGAGGCTCAGGTTCGAGAAGAGGCTGACGCGCTTGAGTGCGAGCAGGCGCTCCATCGACTCCTCTTCGGGCGGCAGCTCTCCCTCCACCGGGTCGTGGGCCAGGGCTGCGAGCCTGAGCCAGCGTAGCTCGGAGCGATGCGCCGCGGCGAGAACCTCGGTGAGGTCTTTCGGGAGCGCCACCAGGTTCGACACGATCTGGAGGCGCTCGTCCAGGGGACCCGTCTCGTGCAGCAGTACCAGCAGGCTCGCCGCCTGGCGGTCTCCCAAGTTGCTGAGCACCTCGAGCGCATCGGCGCGGGATAGCGACGTGCCCACCCAGAGCTCCCGCTCCACCTTCTGGATCACCGCGGGGTTCTCCAGTAGCTCGAGTGTCGTAAAGGCCAGGCGCCGCTCCCGCATCATGGCGTCTCGGACCACCATGCGCAGGAAGCGAGACGCCGCACTCCGGTCGCGGGGCAGCAGCTGGTAGCCGCCCATGTTCCACCACATCTGGCCCACCCGGCGTCGCAGCTCGAAGGCGAGGATCTGCCGAGCATCGGGAACCGAGCTGCGCGCGACGGTGCGCAGCGCGCTCTCCACCGCTCGCTCGCTCTCCGAGCCGAGGTAGGGCTCCACCGCCGCGACACCGTCGCCGCCCAGGCCGGCCAGCATGATCTCAGCGGTGAGCTGGACGTCATTGGAGGGATCGGTGACGCAGCCGGCGAGGGCTCGGAGCGCGGCGTCGTCGTCGATATTGGCCAGCACCAGCGCGGCCGCCCGACGCACGCGGGCGTCATCGTCGCGCAGGAACTCCAGCAGCTGCTCCACCTCGA
>Ga0255057_10000429_pt1 | contig 24104 bp, 21 predicted proteins | sample Cases_109_6_MG_FD_189022 | JGI IMG/M metagenome (GOLD analysis project Ga0255057, IMG submission 189022) | Seawater microbial communities from Amundsen Gulf, Northwest Territories, Canada - Cases_109_6 | ecosystem: Environmental > Aquatic > Marine > Gulf | place: Canada: Northwest Territories... | reverse complement strand
ACGCTCTGATCATAGCCTTCCCCGACTTCGACGCCGCGTCGTTTGTCGACAGCTTGCCGTACGAGCGCGCCCAGGACAGGGATTTAGTCCTGTGCGCACTCGAAGCGGCAGATCTGAAAGCCGAAAGCTAAGCCGCCTTATCCTGGAATCTTTCCGCAAGATGCTTGCTCAATGCTTCGGCGTCTCGGCCTACACCGTCTATGAGGTTCGAACCCTTGCTACGCTGAAAGCGAATCCCGAGTACGTACAGTCCCGGCTCAGGCGTGACCCCACCCTCATGTCGAATCTCGCCGCCGTCGTCGAGCACGGGGACCTTCAACCAGGGATAGCGGCGTTTGTAACCTGTCGCCCAAACGACCGTCCTGATGTTTTCTGCTCGGAGATCGATCACGGTCGGCGCTGTACGCACTTTGACAGGGGGAATCGAATCGAGATCCGCGGCCGGTGCCAGGGCGCTGCTTGATTCGATGAATCCATCGATCTTGACGAGTAGCTGCATCATCTGTGCATCGGCTGCCTCGACTTTCGCTTCGAGATCATCGGCAAAGTGGACCCGATCGTCTTGTACCGAGATTGCTCTGCCAACCAAACGAACACCTTTCTTCTGCAGCTCGCCGAGGTCGAGGTTGCGATTCTCTGGCGTACCAACCAACTGGGGTGGCGGCGTTTTTCGTTCTTCGGCGGGATCGGCCGGCGCATTGAATGCGCCAATTTCGTCCATCCAATATAAGATGTCCTTACCCCGATACCGGCGCGGCACCCGAACGTGCGTTCCGACCGCCAGTGTTACTTTGCGACCGGCCTGCGTCAGCTCTTCAGCGATCTGTAGACCGGTGGCGGAAGCACCCACAACGAGGACACCGCCTTGGGGCACCTGTGAGGGATTCCGATAGTCCGAAGGTACGAGCTTAACGATGTCGCTCGGCATTGCGGCACTGAATGCAGGGACTCGTGGCGTGTCGCAGAATCCTGTGGCCACGACCACATTGTAGGCCAGCCAATCGCCGTTATCTGTTGCTATCCGAAAGCGTCGGTTGTTGAGCCGTTCTACGATTTGCACAGTGGTACCGGTCTGTACCGGTGCTTCGAACGACTCGGCGTACCGCTCCAAATGCCGGATGAACTCGGGCATCGTCATGAAGTCGTCGGGATGCTTGCCGTTGTAATGGAAATGCGGTAATCGACTTTGCCAATTTGGCGTGAGTAGCCGGAGCGAATCCCAGCGCTCGCTGCGCCAACGTTCGCCGACCCTGCCGCGCTCGAGGATGACGTGGTCGATTTGGTGCTCGGTCAGGCAGCGGCTCATGGCCAAACCGGCCTGTCCGCCACCGATGATGACTGTGTCAATGTGTTTCATGCCGGATCTCCTGCGTGGTGAATTGATTTGGTCCACGCACGCAGTATCGGCATGTCATGTCAAACCGATGTACAGACCAACATCTATCCACTGTCTAATTCGCGTCTATTTTCTTGGTTGCCTTTCGGAAGATCGTAATCGTTCCGTGGGTTGGTGGAGATCTGGTGTAGCCCCGGCCATTGACGAATTTCTGGAAACGGCCCACGTTCGTTTCGCGGTTATGCGCCGACGACTGCTCTTGGTGCCGATGCGGTCAGTTACGCATTGGAGCTTGCGTGAAGCCAACCGTCAGAAATCCGGTGAGAGTCGACCTTCAGAGAGTCAGGATCGCGCCTTGCTTGCCCAATTCGCGAGCTTCCCGTCAGGGCCGATCTCGGATCTTCGAGGCTTGACGGCCCCTTCAGTCATCCCGATCGACCGGTTGAGGTCGCAGCCAACTGTAGACATTCGGGCTGGTGAGTCGTGCCAGAGAAAGCGGACACTCGACGATAATAGGTGGAAACTATCCACCTCGGGAACGGTTCGGAAGATCCATATTGCTTTATCATTCCAACTCGTCGTGTCAACCCTCCTCCGGGTCGAATTCAGTCAACAAGACACAAAGCATATGCATGTTTCAAACGTCATGAAACTGCGCTTAACCCTGGTCCCTCTCGCCCTCCTGCTGGCATCCGGATGTGAACTTATGGGGAAAACCTCCCTTCAGACCGTACCTTTGGAGGAACCGGTTATGCTGGAGAACATAGCGCGCGTTCAAGTGGAGTCGGTTTCGAAGGAAGCAGGCGCCGCCCGAGAGTACGCTATTGGCGTCCGTTCAGGTGATTACAGCTTCACGGATGAGGATCTGGCCAATCTGCAGGGATCACTAGAGAGCACTATCAAATCCGTCACAAATTTGAAAGAACTTCATCCGACCAGGCAAGTGCGCATCCTACTAATGATTCGGAGCTACGTTGTTGCATATACGAATCATTCGCTCGCTATGCTTGCTGCGATCGATTGGTGTGCTGAACGCGAGGATGGCTTGGCAATCTACCGCGAGGTTTTCTACGCGCCGAGGTCATGGAATGTCCTTGGCCCGACCCCTGGGAGCGAAAAGGATGCCATAGCCCGTGCAGTTGTTCGACGAGTTGGTGAGAGTAGTTTAATGTTCGCGGCTGGCAGCGAGCCTAACGAAGTACTACCAAGATCCTTCGACGGAACGTACGACACGTTCGAGGAAGCTGTTTCAACGCTGCCAACGAATATGCGCTCATGGGGATTGTTGTACTTCCCCGACCCCTATGTACCGATACCGATATATTTCCCTGGATCGGACACCGTTAACGTTCCCTGGCAGTCGGTGGATGCACCAGCAGCCATTTCCTGTGACGCAGTGATGAGAGATGGGTAATCCAGCTAGCGCAACTGATTTGGTCGCCGAAAAATCATCCGGGACGAGTGAGAGGATATTCCACATTCCAACCTGATGAGAGGGGAGGAATGAGTAAGTCGCAAAAGCTATAGCCCAGAACAAAAAGACGGAGTGTTGGGCGTTGCCAATGTCTCCTATTTGCTATGAGGCATTACTCGTTGCGAACGTCTCCTTTGGGTTGCCGCCGTTCAGCGGGGCCTTATGGCAACACACGATAATGCTTCGGTGCATGAGGCAGAAATCGGCCAGGTCCGGCCAGTCAATAGTCGGAGGTCAACGTCTGCTTTGCGGTGATCCTGCTTCGCTGAAGTCGGCGAAGGTAGACCATCAGCTTGGGAAGCTGTGAGCCTACCTCCAGCCATCTGCGGCTTCCCCCGGTCGTCCGAGTGCCCACCTGACGGTGGGACGGGTCCCTACCCCTGACCGCATTGGACGGAAGGTAGCAGGTCCACCAGCCGCCTGGGCGATGATGACTGCCCGTGCGGCCAGGAGTAGGCTTCGCACTCGACCGTGCGAGAGGTGCCCTCAAGTTCGGGGTATTTCCCGCCTGCTTTCGACCAAGAACCCATACATGGAGGAGATTTCATGAAGACTTCCCGCTTGAACGAAAATGGGACGCTGGCGACAGGTACGCCGACCTTGCGGCGGGCCACGTGCTGGATGGGGTTCTTGCTGATGGTGGCTTTGCCATCAATGGCAAGCGCCGTACAGCAAGACGCCGAATACTATGTGCAGGAAAAGCGATTTGGCGAGCAGTGGGCGGTCGAAGACAAACAAGTCCGTGAAAAATTGGCGGCGCTCGAGAAGAAATTCGGCAAGAAGCCGAACATCGTCTACATCCTGGCGGACGACATCGGTTACACCGAGCTCGGATCGTACGGCGGAGGCATTCGCGGCTTTAAAACTCCAAACCTCGATCGCCTGGCAGATGAGGGCATGCGCTTCCTGTCCTACTATTCCCAGCCGGCCTGTACGTTTACGCGCATGTCCTTGATGACAGGACGTATCCCGATCCGTACTGGAATGAATGCTGTTCTTTTTCCCGGGACCAAAGGAGCTGGGCTTGCCAATTACGAAGTGACCATCGCCGAGCTCCTCTCGGAGGCGGGTTACACCACTGCAATGTACGGCAAGTGGCACATGGGTGGCTCATTGGACGACCAGGAGTTCATACCCACCAATAATGGCTTTGACGAAGCGGAGTGGAGCGAAGGAAATCCGCTGTGGTGGGGATACAATAAGGGCGTCAAACCCACCGATAATGCCGGCCACGTGAGCATGGCTCATTTCGCCTGGCCACCGGGACCTGATGCCTCACCTTACGACATGGGTGGAGTCATGCGTGCCAACAAGGGCGGGGAGCCGGGGATTGTCTATCCCTTCAGTGTCGAAAAGTACAACTCCTATGATACCGAAGTGGCCGACCTGACAATCGATTACATCAAGCGTAAAGCGGGCGATGAGAAGCCTTTCTTTGTCTACTACGCTGGCAAAGGTAACCACTTTATTGGCGCGAACCCCAAATTCATGAACACGCCCGCCGGAACCAACAACGCCGCTCAGATGACCGAGCACGACTTTAACGTCGGGCGTGTACTGGATACGCTCAAAGAGTTGGGCATTGCGGAAAACACGTTGGTTGTCTGGTCGAGCGATAATGGCCCGATGTACGCCATGCATCCGCACGGTGGGTATTCACTGCTCAAGGGAGAAAAGGGTGACACCTTCGAGGGTGCCATACGCGTGCCCGGACTTGTCTGGTGGCCTGGAATGATTGAAGCCGGTCAGGAACCGGACGGTATCGTCGATGTCACGGACCTATTTACCACGGCGGCCACCATCGCCGGTGTCAAAGACAAAATTCCAAATGATCGCGTTACGGACGGTGTCGATCAAAGCTCACTGCTGCTCCTGGGCAAAGGAAAATCCAGGCGAGATTGGAACTTTCACTACAACCATCCGGGTCTCGAAGCAGTGCGCAAGGATCAGCTCAAGTTCCGTTTTCCCGATGCGCCGGATAAGCCGACCTTCGGTTTCACTGAGGCACACCACTTGATTTACAACATCTACTATGACCCGGGCGAGAGATATCCGAACATGGTAGAAATCGGCCTTTGGGCGGGACCTGCATTTACAAAGTTGATTCAGGATCACAAAGTGATGATTGAGAAGTTCCCACACCAGGTGCAGAAGGCTTATAACGCTGACTTCGATTATCCATTTGACCCGGACCCGACTAAATAATGTCTGCTGCTCAGCGGCGCGTGCGCGTCGCGCCGTCGCTGAGGCTCACAGCTTCCCAAGCTCATGACCTACCTTCGGTGCATAGAGTCGGAGGCAGGAACACCGAAAAGCAGTCATTCGCCCCCTGGACTCGAATGGCCAAAAGGGGTCGGTTTTTGCCGTTCAGCACGCCGTGATGCTGCAGTGCATGAGGCAGAAATCGGCCACTTTGAGTCATTCAGCTTAGATGGAAATCGAGTTCTGAACGTCCGCTTATCTCCTCATTGCTGTCGTTTGCTCGCCAGCTAATCCATCTCCAGCACGTTCCATTCAAAGCCCTAGCACTCAGCTTGGTGGCTGGTCTCGTCCACTGAACAGTCTGGTCAGATTTCGACCCCGTGGTGTGTCGGGCGACAACCCGTCGCCTTGTAGGCCTGCATCGACACTCCCTACACTCGGCCTAACCTCCACCACGACACCGACCCCAGATCCCTCAGCCAATACTCTGGCTTAACCGCAAATCGGCCCTTTACTTTGACTATCCCCAGGGGCAAGCCGCGACTGAAAATCTGCATGTCGGTGCCTGATAGACGCAGACATGCTTACGGATTCCTGCGGTCGGTAAACGTACTCCGGCGCGCCCCGGCAGGCGATCTTTGAAACCGTTCGCAATCTCTGCCGCCCAGTCGTAATATTAAAAGGATGGGATGTATGCTTAAAAGAGGCGGTGGGCTGTATCCGAGGCTGCATATCGGCGCGGTCCTGCTCGCCGCTGGTGAAGGCCGGCGCATGGGTGGTGTGGCCAAGCCGCTGATAAGACTACAAGGCGTGCCGCTGATCAATCGGAGCCTAGTGGCTCTTAGTGGTGCGGGTGTCGATGAGGTGGTCGTGGTCACTGGCTACGCGAGTCGGTATGTAGAACAACAGGTGCAAGAATTCCCGGTAACGTTGGTGCATAACTCTTTACACGCTGATGGTCAGGAAGGCTCCGTGCGGGCAGGGCTGGCTGCGCTCAGCGGGCCTTTCGATGCGGTGTTCGTCCTGCCCTCTGACCAGCCTTTGATTTCGTCAGATGACCTGATCGAGCTCATCGGCGCGTTCAAGAAGCGGCCTGCAGGGCACGTGGTCGTTCCCACAGTGAACGGGCAGCGCGGTAACCCCGTCGTGCTGGACGAAGTGGCGCTGGCAGAAATACTGGACAGCGATACCAACCTGGCTTGCCGTCACCTGACGGATAATGATCCCGAGCTCGTACACGCATACGTTACTTACAACACGCACTTCATTACCGATTTGGATACGCCCCGCGATTTACAGGTGCTTGCAGAGCGAACAGGTTGGCGTCTGGAGATGCCGGCAGAAGAGGTGGACGAACCAACAATTGGTTCGCAAACGCCAGTCGCTCTGCCGTCCTATTAAGGCAGCACGACACACATTTAATAAAAATAACTTCGGGAGGAGCAATCCATGATACCCCGTCAATTCGAATATCACGCGCCGCAATCCGTGCCAGAGGCAATTGCGTTGCTGCAGAAATTCGGCGATACGGCCAAGTTGCTTGCCGGCGGCCACAGCCTGATTCCGATGATGAAGATCCGCTTCGCGGAGCCGGAGCACTTGGTCGATCTCGGCAAAGTTGCCGAACTAAGAGGCATAAGTGAAAAGGGCAAGGAGCTGCACATCGGCGCGATGACGACCGAGAACGATCTCATTTGGTCGACGCTCGTGCAGGAGAAATGTCCGCTGCTCGTCGAAGCCGCGCGCCTGATTGCGGATCCGCAAGTCCGCTACAAGGGCACGCTCGGCGGCGACATATCGCACGGTGATCCAGGTAACGATCATCCGGCAATTATGCTCGCACTTGGCGCATCGCTTGTACTCCAGGGTAGCGACGGAGAGCGCGTGGTGGCCGCGGACGATTTCTTTCTCGACTTGTACAGCACCGCGCTCGAGCCCGATGAAGTGCTCACGGAGATCCGTATTCCGGTCCCGGCTGCAGGCTCCGGCTGGTGTTACGCGAAACTCAAGCGCAAGACCGGCGACTTCGCGACTGCCGCGGCGGCGGTGATGCTCAGGATGAAGGGCGATACCGTAGAGGATGTCTCGATCGCGTTGACCAATGTTGGCGCGACGGCGCTGAAGGCGCGTGAGGCCGAGGATTCCCTGCGCGGCAGGAAACTTGATGATGCGGCCATCGCCGAGGCGGCTCAGGCAGCGATGTCGATCTGCGACCCGGCAGAAGATCTGCGCGGCAGCGTTGAGTACAAAACCGCGATGACCGGCGAAATGACGCAGCGTGCGCTGCGCACGGCACACGAGCGCGCAATGTAGTCGCGTCAGTTCACGAAGGAACAGAACTATGGCGAACAAACGAACAGTGTCGTTCAAGCTGAACGGCAACGATGTCGACGCCGTCGTTGAGCCTCGAGAGTTACTCATTCATACTCTGCGCGAGCGGCTGTCGACTACCGGCCCCCACATTGGTTGCGAAACGTCGCACTGTGGCGCCTGCACGGTCGATCTGGATGGCGCGTCGGTTAAGTCCTGCACGGTTTTAACGGTGCAATGCCAGGACGCAGACGTGCTAACCATCGAGGGGTTCGAGAAAGACGGAAAGTTGCACGCGTTGCAGGAGGGCTTTACGCAGGAGCACGGATTGCAGTGCGGCTACTGCACACCAGGCATGATCACCCGTGCCTACAGATTGCTGCAGGAAAATCCCAACCCGAGCGAAGAGGACATCCGATACTGGATGGCGGGCAATCTGTGCCGCTGCACGGGCTACCAGAACATCGTCAAGGCAGTGCAGTACGCGGCTGAAAAGTTGTCGTCGGCACAGGAGGTATCGTAGTGGCTGCTACACTCGATCTGATCGAACGCGAAAATGCGCTTCAAGGGCTGGGCGTTTCGAGACTACGCAAGGAAGATGCCCGTTTCATCCGCGGCAAGGGCACCTACATCGATGACCTTCAACTGCCGGGCATGTTGTTCGGCGCTATCGTACGCAGCCCGTACGCCCACGCGCGTATAAAGTCAATCGACAAAGACAAGGCCCTCGCCATGCCGGGCGTCGCGGCGGTCCTGACCGCCGATGATTTGAGGCCGCTGGGCTTGCATTGGATGCCGACGATCGGCGGCGACACGCAGGCTGTACTGGCGGACGAAAAAGTCTGTTTTCAGATGCAGGAAGTTGCGATGGTGATCGCCAGCGATCGTTACACTGCTGCCGACGCCGCGGACATGGTGGTAGTCGAGTACGAAGAGCTGCCGGCGATTGTTGATCCACACAAGTCCATGGATGCCGACGCCCCGATTATTCGCGAAGACATTGCGGACAAGGACGAAGTTAGTCACGGTAAGCGCACCCATCCAAACCACATCTTTACCTGGGAAGCGGGCGATAAGGACACAACCGATGCTGTATTTGACAGCGCCGCGGTGACCGTCAAGGAAGAAATCCTCAATCCACGCGTACATCCATGTCCCATCGAGACTTGTGGTTGCGTCGCATCCTTCGACAAAGTGACCGGTAAGCTGACGGTCAACGTTACGTCGCAGGTGCCGCATCTGTTTCGCACGGTGGTTGCAATGCTGTCCGGAATTCCGGAAAGCAAGATCCGCATCATTGGTAGCGATATCGGCGGTGGATTCGGCAATAAGGTGCCGATCTATCCTGGCTACGTGATCGCCATCGTCGCCTCGATCGTAACCGGCGTGCCGATCAAGTGGATTGAATCTCGCATTGAGAATATTTCAACGACAGGATTTGCCCGCGATTATCATGGCATCGGCGAACTCGCGGCAGACAAGGATGGCCGCATCAAGGCGCTGCGCTTTTTCGCGTTGGCCGATCATGGGGCATTCAATTCACACGTATCGGCAACCGTGTTGCCGGCCGGATTGTTCAGCATCTGCACGGGTTCCTACGACATACCAGCGGCGTATTGCCGCGTCGACGCGGTCTATACGAACAAGGCGCCGGGCGGGGTGGCGTATCGCTGCTCGCTACGGGTCACCGAGGCGGTGTACCTGATCGAGCGCATGATCGACGTACTGGCGCAGAAGGTCGGCGTTGATAAAGCGGAGATACGCCGGCGCAACTTCATCAAAGAGGACATGTTCCCGTACACCACGTCCTTGGGTTGGACCGTCGACAGCGGTAGTTATCACAACGCGCTCGATAAGGTATTGAGGGCGGTCGACTACGAGGGGCTCTTGAAGGAACAGGCAGAAAAGCGCGCCAACGGCGAACTGATGGGCATCGGCATCAGCACCTTTACGGAAATCGTGGGGGCTGGGCCCACCAAAGTGTGCGACATACTTGGTATTGGATTGTTCGATAGTTGTGAAATTCGCGTGAACCCGACGGGCAGTGCCATTGCGCGGCTGGGCACGATGAGCCAGGGGCAGGGGCACGCGACCACGTATGCGCAGATCATCGCCACGGAACTCGGCCTGCCGTCGGATGAAATCCAGATCGAGGAAGGCGATACCGACAAGGCGCCGTACGGTGCTGGTACCTGGGGGTCTCGGTCGACGCCGGTGGCCGGTGCCGCCGCTGCATTGGCGGCCCGCAAAATCCGGGCGAAAGCGAAGACCATCGCCGCACATCTGATGGAGGTTGGCGAAGCCGACCTGGAGTGGGAGGTCGACCGCTTCAATGTCAAAGGCAATCCCACGCAGTCGAAAACGATGAAGGAAATTGCCATGGTGGCGCACACGGGCAACCTGCCGGATGGCATGGAGCAGGGCCTGGACGCCAGCGAATACTACGATCCGCCGAATCTGACATTTCCATTCGGCGCTTATGTCTGCGTGGTCGATATCGATCGTTTCACTGGCGAGACCAAGGTGCGGCGTTTCTACGCGCTGGACGACTGCGGCACGCGAATCAACCCGATGATCATCGAGGGGCAAATTCACGGTGGCCTGACGGAAGCGTTTGCGGTCGCGTTTGGCCAGGCAATCCCGTTCGACGAAAACGGCAACCATCTCGGCAACAGTCTGATGGACTATTTCCTGCCCACCTCGTTTGAAACGCCACATTGGGAGACCGATGAGACCGTCACACCGTCACCGCACCATCCGATCGGCGCCAAGGGCGTCGCGGAATCGCCGCATGTCGGTGGCATTCCCTGTTTTTCCAATGCGGTCGTGGATGCGTTTGCGCATTTAGGAGTAACGCATATGGACATGCCACACACGGCTTTTCGTGTATGGCAGCAGTGCAAGGCGCTGGGCATCGACAAGCGCGACGGCGCGTAGCTCCCATGGAGGTGCAATTCGACAAGACCTTTCCGCTGCCAAGCTCGCCGGCAATTGCCTGGAAATTTCTGCAGAATATAGAGGCGGTCGCAGGCTGCATGCCCGGCGCGGAGCTTACCGAGCGGGTGGATGAGAACCGCCATAAGGGAACGGTGAAGGTCAAGGTGGGTCCGGCGACGATGTCGTTCAGAGGCGAAATCGAGGTGCAGGATATTGACGTGACGACTCAGTCTCTGCGTCTGATTGGCAAAGGCACGGACAGCACCGGGAATTCCGGTGTTTCCATGAATCTACTCGCACGCATTGACGCGGTCGATGGCGGTTTGAGCGAGTTGGTCGGTTCGAGCCAAGTATCGGTGAGCGGTAAGGCAGCGGCCTTCGGTGGACGCATGATGAACTCGGTTGCCGATAGAATTTTGCTACAGTTTGCCGACAATTTTGCGGCCCAGGTCGCCGCGCTGAAAGAGCAACGGGCGTCCCCCGCAGACGAGGGCAGCGACTCGCCGGCGACAGCTCCGGCATCGAGCGCGGGAGAACTCAACGTTCTCGCACTCGGTTGGGCGGTATTCAAAGACTGGCTGCTCGGCCTCTTTAGCAGGAAGAAAGTGTGAGTCTTGCCGCCAACCGAATGAATGAAATTGCTGGTCTGCAAGACCAGCTTGAGTCTGCCGGCTACGTTGCCGAAGCCGGACTCGCGGCAACCTTGCTGCTGACGCTCGACCTCGGTCGGCCACTGCTGGTTGAGGGGGAGGCGGGAGTCGGCAAAACGGAAATCGCTAAAGCGTTCGCGACGGTGCAGAGTACACGCATCATTCGTCTGCAGTGCTACGAAGGGCTCGATGTGCATGCCGCGATGTACGAATGGAACTACCAGCGGCAATTATTGGCGATCAAGCTGCTCGAGCAAGATGACCGCCCGCTGGCCGCCAAAGAGAAGGACATCTTCTCCGAAGATTACCTGCTGAAGCGACCTTTACTCGAGGCGATCAGCTGCGATGAATCGCCCGTGTTGCTCATCGACGAAGTGGATCGCGCCGACGAGGCGTTTGAAGCCTATCTCCTCGAATTGTTGTCCGACTTCCAGATTTCCATTCCGGAATTGGGCACGGTAGATGCGGTTACAAAGCCGTTGGTGATTATCACCTCAAACGGCACCCGCGAACTCTCCGACGCGTTGCGCCGTCGATGCTTGTACCAGTTCATCGAGTATCCGGATTTCGCGAAGGAGTTAGCGATCGTCAAAATCAAGGCGCCGCAGGCAGCAGACGATCTGGCCCGCCAGGTGGTGGCGTTCGTGCAACAGGTTCGTCGTATGGAGCTGCAAAAAATGCCGGGCATTGCCGAGACGCTGGATTGGACGGCGGCCTTGCTACGCATGGGAATTACCGTCATCAACGACGAGGGCGCGGAGCACATCATCGATACCTTGAGCGCCCTCATCAAGACTCGCGATGATCGCACTGGATTTACTTCCGATGTGGTGTCGCGCATTGCTGCGACATGTTAACTGTTGCGGCTCTCGAACAGAGCAATGTCGGTACGGTTTTATTGAAGCGGATCGCGGGCTTTACTTCGTTTTTGCATGCCAACGGCTACGGCGTCAGCGCAGCCGATTCGGTTAATGTCGTCGACGCCGCCGCTCTGACAGGGGTACTCGACCAAGCGATCCTGCGCTGGAATTTGAAATCGCTGCTGTGCAACCGTTACGAAGAATGGAAACGCTTCGACGCCTTGTTCGATGCCTACTTCCTGCCGGCGAATATAAAGGTATTCGTGGAACGGGGCGCCGCGGTCGGCAAACCGGAGGTAGGCACCACGGGTGACGACGACCCGCGCGAATTGTCGGCCACGCCGGAAAATGCGGTGGTCGATGAAACGCAAGCCGCCCGATATGGCGCAAGTCGCGAGGGAAACCTGTCGTCCACGGATTTTGGTAAACTCGACCAGGCGGACCAGGCGCGCAAAATCGAAGCGTTGATGCGGCGCCTGGCGCGGCGTTTGAAACTCCTGAAGCTGCGTCGTGAGGTGCGCTCGCAGCGCGGTCGGAGGCTCGATTTGCAAGGCACGATACGACAAAGTGTTTCGAGCGGCGGCATACCCTTACGACTCGCCTGGAAGACACGCCGGCGCGTGCGCCCGCGTCTGGTGCTGCTGCTGGACGTCAGTCGCTCGATGAATTCCTACAGTTTCTTCTATCTGCGACTTGCACGCGCGTTGTGCAACGAACTTGCGGACGTACATTGTTTTGTTTTTAGCACTCGCATCACCAGCGTCGGTGAGGCGTTGCGAGACCCGGATCCGTGGCGGGCGCAAGAACGCCTGGGTGTGCTTGCAGCCGGTTGGTCCGGTGGTACGCGCATCGGCGAGTGCTTACAGGATTTCAATCGCGGCCAGGGAGCACGGCTGGTACATTCCCGTACTGGCGTGATCATCGTCAGCGACGGATACGACACGGGTGAACCGGCGCAGCTTGCGGCAGCGCTTGGCACACTGCGGAAACGCGCACGCCGCATTGTCTGGTTTAATCCATTGCTGAACCAGCCGGATTTCTCGCCTGTGGCGGGTGGTATGCAAGCAGCGATGCCTTACCTCGATTTGTTGGCGCCGGGCGCCGACCTTGCGGCCGTTGAACGCGCAATGCCGCAGCTGATTGAGTCACTGCGTTGACAAGGGACGTGCCCCCGGGATCGGCGCGGTTCGGAGGATTGGGAATATGAGTTCGCAAGATATCAAATCGACCATTGAGCAGCTGACTGCGTCCGGCAAAGCATACGCAATGGCCACCGTGGTTCGTACGGAGGCCCCAAGCTCGGCGAAAGCCGGCGACAGAGCGGTACTCGACGAGGAGGGTATCCTTGCCGGTTGGGTTGGCGGGGGTTGCGCGAAGCCCGCGGTGACACGCAACGCAGCCGACGCGTTGCGTGATGGTCAAACGCGCCTGATTCGCATAAGCCGCGATATCGAAGGACTTGAAAGCGGTATCATCGGTTATCCGATGACCTGCCAGAGTGGCGGGACACTGGATATTTTCATCGAGCCCGTTGTGCCCAAACCGTTACTTGTCGTTATTGGACACACCGCCATCGCCCAGGCACTTTGCGCACAGGCCTCGAGCGTCGGGTTTGACGTTGTGGTCGCGGCCCCAGGAGGTAAGCGAGAAAGATTTGCGGCGGCGAGCGGCTGGCTCGAAGATCTCGATGAGGTCGCTAAAATAGAACGGATTCCTGCGGCAATCGTCGTTGCCACGCAGGGCTCCGGCGACGCGCGCGGCCTGGACGCGGCATTGACTTTGGGCGGGGGCTACGTTGGTCTAATAGCCAGCCCGAAAAAAAGTGCGCGTCTCAAAGAGACGCTGAAGAAACGGGGCCACGATGCAATCGCGGTGGACTGCATCGACGCTCCGGCAGGACTTGATATCGGTGCAATCACGCCAGAAGAGGTCGCCGTTTCCGTGTTGGCCGAATTGGTGCAACGCCGACGACTTGGTAGCGAAAATCGCATTACGGCAATGTCGGAGAGCGGCGCAGCCGGCGAGGATGCCGCAGAGTGCTGTTTGTCGGTTAAATCGGCAGTAAACGAGATCGATTGAGATGAGTGCAACCGAGGAACCCACTGAAGTCCTTACAATGGTACTCGCCTGGCTTGAGGCTGGCCGGAAAGTTGCGTTGGCTACCGTGGTGGAAACAAGTGGGTTTTCTCCACGGCCCGTGGGCAGTAATTTGGTCGTTGCGACAGACGGCGCGTTCGCAGGATCAGTGTCCGGTGGCTGTGTCGAAGGAAAGGATGAAGGATAAGGATAGGCATTTCAAAGGGGGTTTTCGAGGTTCTGCAGCGGGTTCGAGCGGGCGATGCGACTCGACCCACGCCGCCCGGGAGCCTATATGTATGTTCTCGGTATGATCCGGTTTGGTCTGGAGCAATACGAAAGTGCAGCGAGGGCGCTACAGCGGGCCCACGAAAGAAATCCCGAGAATCGAGTTTTGGACGTACCTTTGGTAGCGGTCTACGCCAGTTTGGGTCGTTTCGATGACGCGCAGAACGCTTTAAAGAGGTATACGAATGTATCGGCTTCTTCCACGATGAATGTCAGCCTCATCATGGACTGGTGGCCTTTCAGGCGCGAGACTGATATCCGGCGTTTTGGCGGGGCACTGATTAAGGCTGGGCTGTGCTGCGCAGAGCATTTGGAGAAATACATAGAGCGCGTCCGCCAAGGCGGCACCTTGCAATAAGATTTCACGTACGCTAAAGGCGTACTGGCTTGCGCTATTGGAAAGTCGAGATCGCCCGTCGCTCTTTTCACATTTGCGCCCGACCGCGCCGGCCAAACTCCCCGAATACGGTTAAAGATCCGCTTGTCGGCTTTCGTGCATCTCTACGGACGTTGTCAGACTTGAACGAGCACGAATGACTCAAAACGGGGCACAACCAGACATTCGGTCTCCTAGACTCGAGGGGCTGGAATGGGTCGAACGTCGCCGTTGGACGGCCGCGAATGAATTTCATCGCCTAAACGGCGAGAATCGGCCAAAACCTGTCGTTGGCGTGGGCACTCCGAGCGGCTGCTTTGCCGACTTTTCGGACTTCTCGGAAAGGCACAGCATCACTACATTGCTGCGCCGCAAAAGGCTGAAATCCGGCTAATCACGCCAATCCGAAGAGTCAAACCGCCATCTGACCGGCCGTGGGGTCGGTTTAGTGATCGAGCTGCGCACGTCGCTGGAGCAGGTTACCCCACGCCAGCATCCACAGGTGGCTTGAGCTCATCCACTAACGCCTGCGCCGCCTGTAAATCCGGCGCGTCGAACCCTTCGCTAAACCAGTCGAGACAGTCCACCACAACCTGGAGGGCCTCTTTACTCTTGTCCTGTTGCCGCCATAGGCGAGCGAGTCGCGTAGCGGCACGGAGTTCCGGGAGGTGTGCGTCCATCTCGCGAGAGATGCGAATCGCTTCTTTGAAACTGGCCTCGGCCCGGGACGGATCCGGCGTCGGCCCGGCAAGGAGCAGCTCGGCCTTCGTCTGCAGTACGCCAGGCAAGTAAAGCCGTTCGTTGGTCAGTTTAACAATGCCCAAGGCATCGTCGAGACACGCTAATCCCCGCTCTGGGCGGTCGAGCGCGCCGTACGCTTGCGCCAACAGTGTCAGAAACCACGGCATAATGATTTGTGCGGAACTGCCACGCCAGGTGTTCGTTCCTGCCTCTATTTCTGCCAACGCGGTCTCGGACGGCTCAGACAACATCGAAAGATGTCCCCGGCAGGCGACACCAATCGACCCAAACGCGGACAGACCGTGCGCCGCACACACCGCTATCAACTCGTCCACCAGCGCTCGTTGCGCTTCGAGTCCACCGTAACGTTGACGGAAGAAGCAAACGTTGAATAGCGTAAAGGCAAGAGTCGGACCGTGATCCATAGCGCGCGCGTTTTCGAGTGCCTCCTGAATGCGCAAGAGGGACTGCGCCGGATATCCCAGTTCGAGAAGCGCATGGGTCAAGTAGGTCAAGAGGGCAGCTCGAATGTCGTATCCGTAACGAAAGGCGAGCGGCCGATGCTGGACGGGATCGTATAACGCGAGCGCGCCCTCGAAATGCTCCCGCGCAGAGTCGAAATCGCCTCGGTGAACAGACGTGACACCGATACTGCGATGAGCCATCAGACGCGCGGTTATGTCGTCGTCTCGCTCGGCTCCGCGTAACATCTCCCGTGCCTTCTGCAAGGCGACATCCAACTCGCCGCGAAGCAGGTGACCGGTATATTCCCCCCAGTTCACGGTGATCAAATGCGACCGATTGCCGGTCAGGTGACAAAGCTCTCGCGCCCGGGCGAAGGCAGCGACGGTCTGGGGAGCCGACCAACCTTTGGCGGGAACGAGCGTCACCGCCAGCTGGATCTGCAGCTCGAGCTCTTGCTCGTCGCGGGTCGGTGCCTCTGGAAGTGCCACGACCCCTTCGATCCCCCGGTCCAGGTACGAGATGGCTTCCTCATTGGCCGAGCGGCTGAGCGCCTGAGTTGTCGCCTGTTGCCAATAGGCGGCAGCCTGCTCCCATGCCCCCGCTTCGGTGTAGTGGTGGGCCACTAGTTCCGGTTGCGTTTGCGCGAGTTCCGGGAATCGCGACTCCAGCAGCTCGGCCACCTGATGGTGATACTGCTGGCGTGTGCGATTGAGCAGAGATTGGTAGGCGGCGTCTTGAATCAGCGCGTGCTTGAAGATGTACCGTGAGCGCTGCCCGCGACCACGCTGATAGAGCAGCTCATCCGCCACCAGCTGTTCAAGCCCGCGCTGCAGGACCGTCTCGTCCAGGGCGATCACCGCTTTGAGCATGTCATACGCGAACTCCCGTCCCAGAACGGAGCCCATCTGCGCCACCTCCCGCAGTGTCGGTGCGCTGTCCAGCCGCGCCATGAGTGAGTCCTGCAAGGTGCTCGGGATCTGCACCTCCGCAAGCGTGCCGTCGAGTCGATACCTCTCCTCCTCTTCCCTGAGCACGCCGGAGGCGATGATGGTCTTGGTGAGCTCCTCGACGTACAGCGGCACGCCGTCGGCCTTCATCACGATGTGCTCGAGGACCTCGCCCGGTAAGGACTTACCACCGGCGAGATGGCTCACGAAGGTCTCGACCTCGGGTCTTTCCAATCGATTCAGCGTGATGGGGGTCATGTGCGAGCGCATTGACCAAGGTGGGACGAACTCCGGCCGGTAGGTGAATACGCAAAGCATCGCCACCGTGGGCGATTGTTCGATGTACAGCCCCAGAAGCTCCAGCGTTGTTGGATCCGCCCAGTGCAAGTCTTCACACACTTGCAATACAGGCTTGTTTTCCGCCAGATCGAGCAACCACCCGACGATCGCATCGAGCGTCGCATCCCGCTTTTGTCTCGGCGTCATGGCAAGCGCTGGGTAGCGGTCCTCGGGTACCGGAAGCGACATGAGCTCCGCGTATAGTGGAGCGACTTCCTCCAGCGGCGTACTCTGCGTCTGTAGCGCTGCCTCTAGTTTCTCGAGACGCGACTGGGCATCGTCTTCAGGCTGCCAGCCCATGGCCCGTTTGAAGTGCTCGATGAGCGGATAAAGTGTGCTGCTGGCGTGATAGGGGGAACAACGGATCGAGACCCACGTGTAGTCCTCATCGACGAGCGGCTCGCGCAGTGCCTCCAACAACCGCGACTTCCCGATACCCGGCTCGCCCTGGATGAGCACTACCTGCCCATGCCCCTCCTTGCACGCCTCCCACGAACGGTTGAGCAACCCAAGTTCTTCCTGCCGGCCGACTAGCGGCGACGAACCCGTCTGGCGCTTTGTCTCGAGACGGCCTTCGATATCCACCGCTCTGGTCACCCGCCACGCGCGGGTGGGCTCGGCAATACCCTTCAACTCGTGAGTCCCCAAATCATCTAACGCAAAAAGATCACCGACTAGCTCACGCGTCGCCGACCCGATCACAAACTGATTAGGTTGCGCAACACCTTGAAGTCGAGCCGCGAGATTGGGTGTTTCGCCGACCACCGCCGCTTCTTCCGCCACACCCTCTCCGATCATGTCGCCGACCACGACCGGACCTGTAGCAACGCCGATGCGCACCGCCAGCACCACCCCGTGTTTTTTGCCGACCCTGTCGTTGAGACTCGCCACCGAACCGAGGACGTCGAGCCCCGCTCGAACTGCTCGCTCCGCTTCGTCCTCGTGGGCCTGCGGGTAGCCAAAGTAGACCAACATCCCGTCGCCCATGTAGCGCGCGATGAAACCCTCATAACGGCCTATTGCCTCGCGGCACTTGTCCTGAAACGACGTGATCACATCGCGCAGGTCTTCGGGATCCATTTTGGTCGATAGCGCGGTCGATCCAACCAAATCGCAGAACATCACAGTAAGCTGACGGCGCTCTGCTTGCGCGGACTTTAGCGGTGTTGGTGCAGAGACGGCTTCGCGATGCTGCGGGGTAGAGCGTGGCTGAGCACCGAGCGAATGGTGAGCGGGGGGCTTTGGCGCGGATGCTTCTCCTGACCTGTCGACCAATGCTGAGGCGTCTGCTGTACCGCCCCAGATCAAGGCCTCGGCATCGTCCTCGACAGCGAGCCGCCGAACAACCACAAGCTCGTAGCGTAGCTCTTCGAGTGTTTCGTCATCCAGCGCAAACTGACGGCGGATGTACCGATAAGACAGCCGTCGTTCGCGTTCGAGCAGGAACGTGACGAGCGTCAGAAGCAGAGTGAAGTCCATAAGCCTCTCGGAAGTCCGGGGGGTCGACCGCCGAACTCACGGTGTCCCAGATCTCAAGGTTTCCCGGCAACTAGTCAGCATAACCCAGTCGATGACGAATGTGGGCTTCAGGTCGATAGTGCCCAACGGTGTTGCGTTGCAACAGACGTGGTCATTAGTCAGCTTTGTCGGCTTAGCGGACTGTCGCGGTCACCAGAGTTTCGGCCGCTTTGGGATCGATCTTGGACATTCGGGGCCTCGTGGCCCGTTCAGTCCTCCCACCGGCCGGGATCGGCCACCTTCGGACATTCGAGTCTAGGAGGCGAGCGTCTGCTTTGTGATGTTCCTGCTTACCACTGATTCCGCCGACGGTGGGACGGGTTCCTACCCCTGACAAATTTTGGCGCCGTTCCTTAGTAACACCCCTCATCATCCTTGGCGTCCTTGCAGGCTGGGATAACGCTATTCAGGATCAGGTCGCTGTTGAGATTATCTTCCCTGTATTTCGGCTTGCCGTCGCGTTTAGCTTCTGAATGCACCCATGGGCTTCCGGACCCAACGCCGATTCTTTGAGTTATCTTGTCTTTGCTCACATTGAACACCATGAAATCCCGTGCGACCGCAAGCGGTCCGTCATAGTATTTACGAATGCCGTCAACCGTTGGCAGGACTGTGTTGACATTGATCAGGATGTGGGTAGCAACTGCCAGTCTGGGTTTCGTGAGTGAGAAAAGTTTCCCAAGTGCAACCGGCAATGTGTGCGAACTTGCAATCATTGAATTTGCGCGCTCTTCCGTTACGCCCATCGTTTCCGCAAAAACCTTCGGATCAGGACCAACCTCATGCATGACGATATCGCAATTCTGTGAGTTCTCGTAATAGAACCTTGTAGGCCGTGTATCGCTTGCTATCACTACGCAGAGGTCGTTCCACTCAACTCGGTAGCCCACCCCACCATCGATGCTGTGGGCCACCGGAAAGTGTTTTATAATAACGCCATTCTTTTCGTAAGCGACGCCCGGGTTGAGTTTATAGTCGAACTCGTGCGCGTTGATTTTGTAGCCATCCGATAACGGAACAGCTATTCCGTTAAAGCTTGTTACGTGCCAGTTTGCAAACCGCTTCAGGCCATCGATCATGTATTCGGTGCCTAATTCCGGCGTGTCGCCAGACGGTCCGTAGATGTTCATGGGCGTCCAACGGTCCGCGCTGGGACCAAAAGCATACAAGTGCGGTAGGGCTCCGAGATGATCCATGTGATGATGCGTGACGAAAAGGTTGGTCATTTTCGAGTAAGGCACCTGCATCGCCATATAGTTGGCTTCGGCTCCCTCACCCATATCGAACATGAACGTGTCGCCATTGCCGAGTTCAACGTAGATACTCTGGTCGGCCTGGTCCCCTCGCACATAGCCGTAGCCTGACCCGAAAATGGTGACGCGCATCTCATCCTTGGTGACCGGCTCACCGGGATACATGAACGAATTGCTCCCGGATGGCGTGAATGGAACTTGGGCCGATACGCTAAACGCCGTGGTTAAGAGAGATGCCGCCAAAACGGAACGTAGCCCGTGGTTGTTTATTCGCATCGATTTACGCCTCTACTTGGGAAGCACAAGTCCTCCCGTTGAAATTCACGCGCCTAGATGACCTCGGCAGTGTAAGGGCGAAGATGTACTCGTCGGATCGATTTGAGTCAATGGCCACAACAATCCCGGGACCAGTGAGGCCTTGGAAAAGGCGGTAGGGTCCGATCAGGGGTGTACCCGCTATTGCCACCCGTCCGGCAGGCGGTCCTAGGGCGTGATTTCGAGAAGTCCCGGCAAGGGATTCCGAGAAGGTGCCCTACGGCATTTCCTCGGTTGATGTCAGGTGGGATTCTGGTGACAAGGGAAACTCCGTCCGAGTTGTCGACCCCGGTCAGGCGCCAATCTGGGTCCGGAAATGGATGTCTCGTAGGAGGGATTCGACCTCGCGCTCACGAGCGCATAGACAGTATCTATCCCGTACTCCAGTGAGCCGCTGCCCGCCCTGGAGATAGATAGCGGCCTACTGGATGGTCCAGAGCACCGTGCGGTTGGAGTGACGGTCCACCTTGCAGACGGGCCGTGTCAATCCGCTGTTGCACCGTTCGGGCACGACACTGCGTTGGATGCAGAGGGTGGCGCCGACGTTTCTGAAAGTCCGGTGCGCGTTTCTTCGCACCGGACCATCGTGAACGACTCTGCTCCCTCTGTGGTCATCCACGAAGGCCACGACCCGACAGATTGTCGAAAAACGGTGGTTCTGAATACGCAAATCCGCGAGCGCCGCAGGCGACGTGACGCTAGTAGTCACGACCGCGATAGCGAACCATCTCATGAGTCGGGGTGCGCTTCTACACATCTCTACCTCCACGGGACAAGGCACAACCAGTGATCGCCTGATGTCGTCAATTACGGTGGGCACTCCGCAACCATTGGGGGTCGACGTCTGCCTTCCAGGTTGGGTGGTGACTTGTCAGGATATCAGATTCCCCTCGCATTCGAGATCGCCCTTGTCGACCAGGGGTAGGTAGACGCGCCGACGTCACTCGATTTGGCGAGAGCGCCAGGACGGTGACGGCGCTTGGAGATCAATTAGTTTTTGGAGCGGGTGATGGAAATTCAACCCACGTTTTCAGCTTGGGAAGTTGATAGTCTACCTCTAGGGAATTTTATGCGGCGCATCATCCAGAAAGCGGCCATTCAGTTTGAGTAGGCGGATGACTCCAACGGGTCGTGAACAGCCGATTCACCAAGCGTCCAAAATGAACACCCAAATTGCACTGCGTAAGGCGGGAGTCGGCCAATTTCTGCCCATCGCTGCGGCCATGCAAACGTCTGCTTCATAGTTCCTACGGCATCCGACATGCTCGAACCAGAGCTCGGGAAGCTGGTAGTCGACGGGTTTCCCGGACCAGCCGAAACGTGAGACGATGGTCCCTCGTGACAAAACGAGGCCGTGCGGTGGTCCCGGCAAAGATTGGCGCGGCATGGATGCAGCACAGATGCGTGTATCTCGGGGGTGGAGGCAAGCCTAGACGGGCTCCCGAGGCCGGAATGTCCTGTTCAACTGGGAAAGGCCAGAACAATCTGACTTGCCTTCGTTGTCAGATAAACCCTTGATACTGAGGCCGACGATGACCGATGTAACTGGCCCTCTGCATGGCGTCAAAATTCTGGACTTAACCAGAATTCTGGCGGGCCCCTACTGTACACAAATACTCGGCGACCTTGGCGCCGAGGTGACAAAAATCGAGCGTCCTTGGAAAGGTGATGATACACGCAGGTTTGCACCACCATTTTTGCTGGATGAACAGGGCGCGGAAACCTCTGAAAGTGCGTATTTTTTATCAGCAAACCGTAACAAGAAATCGGTGGTGATTGATTTCACGAAGCCTGCTGGTCAAATACTAATACGGCGCTTGATCGCAATGTCAGATGTTGTAGTCGAAAACTTCAAGACTGGCACTTTGAAAAAATATGGTCTGTCGTATGATGATGTAAAAAGCGACAATCCACGGTTAGTCTACTGTTCTATTACGGGTTTTGGTCAAACCGGACCCTATGCGACTCGACCAGGTTACGATTTCCTAATCCAAGGCATGGGCGGCATAATGAGTTTGACGGGTGAGCCCGACGGAAGCCCACAAAGAGTTGGCGTATCAATTGCCGATTTGATGACAGGAATGTACGCGGCGGTCGCTATCAATGCAGCAATCTACCGCGCGAAAATTACTGGCGTAGGACAGTCTGTTGACATTGGAATGTTGGATGTTCATGTTGCGTGGCTCGCCAATGTTGGGATGAACTATCTATACGCGGGTGATCTGGGTCGTCTAGGCAATGATCATCCAAATATTGTTCCTTATAGGCCATTCAAATGTGCTGATGGCCAAATCATAATCGTAGTAGGGAATGACGAACAGTTTAGGCGCTTTTGCGAAATTGCCGAATGCCGTGAGCTAGCAAACGATTCACGGTTCCAAACGAATGAAATGCGCGTTCGAAATCGTGAGGACCTCGCGGAAATTCTTGACCCAATAGTCGCGGCACGACCTTCGGCTTTCTGGCTGAAAGAGCTCGAGGCTCAGAACATAGGATGCGGACCGATTAATAACCTTGCGCAAGTGTTTAATGACCCACAAGTCATCGCACGTGAAATGGTTCATGAAATGAGGCATTCGACAAATGGCGGGACAACCGCGCGTCTATTGGCCAGCCCTATCAAGATGTCCGAAACGCCGGTTACGTACCGCCATGCACCTCCACTCTTGGGAGAGCACACTGTGGAGGTCATGTCTGACATACTCGGACTAGATGATTCAGAGATAGAGGAACTATGTGATCTCGGTGTACTCAACTAACACAGAATGTTTAAGTTCGAATCGACTGACTAAGCCGGCGGGACTGTCGCGGGCGTAGCCGTTGAACAATCTTCCCACGCTGATGGCGTACTTTCAGCGGGCACAGCCGTAAGCAGAAACACCTAGAAGCAGACATTCGCCTCCTAGGCTCGGATGACCGGAACGGGTCCAGGGTGTGTAAAAACTCGTTGTGATTTGTGTCGGTGGGAGACAACCGATAAAAACGGCTGCGTTTCGAGCAGCTATCCCAAGTTTTCTCCCACTCAAGCTCACAGGGCGATGAAAAGATGCTGATTCGTCCCACCGGCAACAATCGACCGGACTTTTTACACACCCTGGGTCGGTTCCGGTCGTTCGCTTCACCGTGCCGCCATGTTGCAGTGTGATAGGCCGAAATCGGCCAGAAGTGGCCAACTGGAGTGAACGCGCGCAAGCCGGGCCGAAGCCACATAGCAGTCGTTCGCGTTTGTTGGGCGTCAGTCCGGTTCTGCCCATACCGGAAGTTGGATGGGTAACCCAAAGGCACAACGGAGGCATTCCTGGGTTAGCGTAGAATGGCCTTGTGGCGTATTATTTCTTCTTAAGTGTTGTCGTCGCATTCCTGGCAAGTGAAAAAAACCTATGAAACTTGAAGGCTCTTGTCATTGCGGAAATGTCAAGTTCTCCCTTAACTCACGCACGCCGTATCCCTATCGCGTCTGCTACTGCGTTCGTTGTCGAAAGACCGCAGGTGTCGGGCCACACATCATGGGGGAGTCCGAAACCTTGGAAGTTACTGGGGAAGATCACGTCGGCGTGTACGTCACGTCTAGCAATCCACAGCCAGGACAGGCGCAGGCGCCCGCAGAGCTACGGATGAGTTTTTGCAGAGACTGCGGATGCCACCTCTTCCTCCACGCACCGGTTTGGGCTGGCAAAGTCTATCCTTGGGCCACCGCGGTCGATACGGAACTCCCACGGACACCGGAGACCTTCCATATCAACCTGGATCTAGCTGCCCCTTGGGTTGAAGTCCCGAGTGGCACTGCGCATCGCAGCTTCGACGCCGTGCCGCCCGATTCTATTGAGGAATGGCATCGCAGGCACGAGCTATACGAGGACTAATCCGCTGCGTCAGCGGTTCTACCTTCACGTCCGACCCAAATCCGACCTTCTGAGCGTCAGTCGCGAGCGTCGGATATGGCGTCGTGGCTCTGCAGTAGTCCCGGGTCGCCAGGGCCGCGCCAGCAAGCAGCGGAACGAAGCCGCGACGCGGTAT
>Ga0255057_10000428_pt1 | contig 24112 bp, 27 predicted proteins | sample Cases_109_6_MG_FD_189022 | JGI IMG/M metagenome (GOLD analysis project Ga0255057, IMG submission 189022) | Seawater microbial communities from Amundsen Gulf, Northwest Territories, Canada - Cases_109_6 | ecosystem: Environmental > Aquatic > Marine > Gulf | place: Canada: Northwest Territories... | reverse complement strand
TTCCTGACCGGAGTCGGGGTTGCCGTCGTTGACGCACGCATCGCGAATCAGTGCCACCAGCAGCTCGGTCACCTCACCCGGCTCGAGTTCATCCCACACGATCGCTCCCTTCATCGGTCGTCGCGATGCATGACGATACGCCGTGCTTTGAATCCGTTCGACTCGAAGAAGTTCTTGGCGGCTCGGTGCCCCGGTGGAACAACGGCATCGAATAGCCGCACGCCGTGGCCGGCGGCTCCCTCGAAGAAGGCCGCCAGCATGGCTTCTCCGACTCCAACCTGTCGCGCCTCCGGCGCAGTGAATATGAGTTCGATTACGGCGACCGACATTCCACCGGCCTGCGGCAGCAACGGGTCTACACGCCAGATCAAGAATCCGACCGGGACTGCGTCGAGTTCGCCCACCACCACGTCGGACGTCGTGCTCTCGATGGCGGCGAGGATGGCCACGTCCGCCGGCTCGGCCAAACCATCCGTGAGCTTCCACACCGGCTTGAGGGCAACCATCTCGGCCTGCAGTTCGATGTAGAGCCCGTGAAGTTCGGTGAGATCGGCGGGGGTGGCCGAACGGGCCGTTGCGGTCAACATCTCGCCAAGAGTAGGAGTTCACCTGCAGCCACGGAACACTGTCGTGCGGTCCCTAGGCGCAGTCGAGACAGAGTTTCTTGCGTTTGTCTGCGAGTTGGCTCCCGGCCTTGACCAAGAAGCAGCTGGAGCAGACGAACTCATCCTCTCCAGCGGTGTCGGCCGATGCTTCGAGCGACATGGCAGCACGCCGGATCTGACGAAGTTCCTCTGCCTCGTCGATGGGGAGGCTTTCCGCCGCCTCATCCTCGGTGAGCATTTCCAGCTCCTCGGCCTCGAGTTGATCTAGCGCCTTGCTGTCGTCTCCGACCTCATCGCCGCCATCCTCGGAATCCGCGGAGTCGTCTAGTTCATCGTCGTCCGCGGCGGCGTCATCGCCGTCTTCGTGGTCGTCGGCTTCGTCCTCCGGCCATTCGCGGTCGGAATCTTGTCCGTCGAGATCGTCTTCGAGTGTTTCGGCCATTGTTCCTTGCCTCGGCGTGCGAGCGGCCGGAGTATATATCCACCGCGACCCAGGGTCGGGCGATCGCCTGCCTCCTCGAGCGCACTCCGCCAGCCAGTACCAGACGAGGTCTCGACGACCTCACGGACTCCTCGGTAATCAGTGGCGTAGCCAGTACCAGATTGGGTTGCGACGGCGGTCACGGACGCGTCAGGATGGATTGTGTTGGGGATCCGTCGAGTAGCCAGTAACCACTACCGCCACGTACGATTTACTGGTTACTGGCGGTGCCAGACCCGTATAGCGTCGCTGCTAGATCCAGAGATCGAAGGCGTCGGCTTGCACGACTACCTCCCACGGCCCCGACCCGGCTGCGATGCCATCCACCCGGATCTCCCAATGCGGGGGTGTGACGACGGAGAACATTGCAGTGCTTCGACGCCAGACGGCCGGGTGATTCAGGTGGAGGCCGCGTCTGGAGAGCCGATGTACGCGGTTTCGCGTCAGGATCGATCCTCCGAAAACTTGTATGTCGATCCGCCCGTCGGTGAGGGCGGCCTTGGGTGCGATCGTTCGACCGGCCACATGCTGTGAGTTGCAAGCAACAACCCGCCAGGCGTCGTTGTGGTGGTGCGATTTTCGGTTGGTAATGATGGTGACATCGGCCGACGGGCCGAGAGACCCGAGAGCTCTCCGCGAGCCGGCGGTGACGTGGGTGACAAACGGCCTCTCGGCCCCGTCGATCGTGACCCGCCCCAGGTCGGAGCGGTATCGTCCTCCGGTCTGGAGCCGGGAGACGACATCCGCTCGCTTCAGGCCGAACATTGCAAGTAGGTCGGAGTCACCACGGGAGACGAGAGCAATCGGAAGGTCTCCGCCGGCACTCTGCATGAATCCGACCACGGCCGCCAGATCGGCATCGGTCCCCACGACGACGAGCCCGTCGGTCGCCGCCTCGGACACCAGGACATCGACGGCCTGGGCGGTTCTCGGTACGGCTGTGCCGTCGGATTCGGCGGCGGCAACGATCGCATCGAGATCGCTTGGCGGTTGTCCGGCCACGATGAGCGACCACCTCATACGGCGCCCGCCGCAGCCACCACGCCTCGGTCGATGGCGCGGATGGCATCGACGACTGAGCTCCCTACGATGGTGTTGGTGCTCTCGATCTGGCGCAATAGATCAATGATCTGACGTCCCCTTCGCACGAAGTCGCCGATGCCGGGATCCTCGCCTTCGAACAGATCTGCCAGTGACGCACCTTCAGCCCACGCCCAAATCGTGCTCGCAAAGCCGGGGTCGGGGAGACGACTCGGATCCAGTCCGTGGCTCTTTTCGATGGAGCCGACTCGTGCTGAGATTCGGGTGACCGCTCGGCCTTGTTCTGCCAGGTCGGAAGGCCAGGCAAGCGGCGTCTCAGCGCGTCGCGGCTGGAAGGTGAAGGCGGAAGCAAAGGCTGCGACCGCCGGAGGGCTCAGGTCAGCGAACAGACCAGCTGCTAAGGACTCGGCGAGTACGAGATCGAGATCGTTGTACAAAGACCGGAGTTGGGATCCTTTGGGGGTCAATTGCCAACCCGATGTGTAACCGAGCTTGTCGAGGACGTCGGTGGTCGATCGAAACCGGCGCACAACTCCCGGCCCGACGGCGGCGGCACGACGCTGCTGTGATTCGATCCGGGCCTCGAGGCGTCTGGCAGCTCGAGCAGCGTCGAGGTGGGCGCCGATGTCCGAGTCCGGTTGGAAGTCGCTTCCATACGCCGGAACCGCTGCAGTCTCGGGCTCGAATCCGTCGAGCAGTTTGGCCACCTGGGCGCGGTAACGGGCGTCCCTCGGATGGAACGGCCGCGGCAATTCGAGAAGCCCGACCCGTCTCAGCGATGAGGGAAACTTGCCGGAAGCGAACCTTCGGCTGTCTCCGGATTCGGTGACACCGAGCAGCCGGGGTTGTTTGCCTCGGCCAACAGCAACGACGACCACGCGCCGCACCTTGCCCCGGGCCTCCCACTCGAGGACCGATCCCGGCGGGGTGGCGGATATGAATTCGGCCATCACCGCAGCATGGGACCGGCCCTGAGAGTCGATCTCAGACCAGATGTCTACATCGGGGTGCTCTGCTGCTGTGCGGAGTCCGGCCAGGCGCTCCACTTCGGCTTCGATCTCCGATTGGAGGCTGCGTTGCTGCCGAGAGCGTGAGAACTCCGCAAATGAGGCCGCCAGCAAGGTCTCAGAGTGGCGTCGGTCATATCTGGCGACGAGATTGACGGCCATGTTGTAGGTCGGGCGGAAGCTAGACCGGAGGGGGTGGCTCCCCCGCGCAGCTATTGCCGCCACCTGCTCAAACTCGAGGTGTTGCGAGTGCAGAACCACCGCAGTTCCTGCGGTGTCGATGCCTCTGCGTCCTGCTCGACCGGTGATTTGAGTGAAGTCGCCGGGTCGGAGCGTCTCGTGGGACTCGCCGGTGAACTTCGAGAGGCTTTCGAGTACCACCGTTCGCGCCGGCATGTTGATGCCGAGCGCCAATGTCTCCGTAGCGAACACGAGCCTGACCAGACCTCGAGCGAAAAGAGCCTCGACCACCTCTTTCATGGCGGGCACCATCCCGGCGTGGTGAGAGGCGACCCCGCGCGATAGCAATTCGATCCATAGCGGATACCCGAGCACGTCGAGGTCTTGCGGTTCGAGGTGCGAAGTCGCCGCCTGAGCGTATCCGGTGATCTCCTCGGCCTCCTGGGGTGAAGTGAGGCGGAGTCCACGTTCGACGACGGTTCGAGCAGCCGCTTCACAACCCCTTCGCGAGAAAATGAAGTAGATGGCGGGAAGCAGGCCGCGGGCGCGCAATAGTTCGCAGGTCTCATGACGCCGTGGGCCGACGTAGCGACTACGGCCGCCTCTATCGCGCCGCAGCATCGACGCCAAGCGTTCATTTGGTCTGCCCCCAGAGAAGGCGGGGAAGAGTCGCAACTCCTGGCCGCTAAACCTGTCGCGCACCAGGTATGTCACCTCCAGGGGTACCGGCCGCGTCTCTTCGACGACAAGGGTTGTTGGTCCGCGGCGCTCTTCGATCCATGCCGCAAAATCGGTGGCGTTTGCGACTGTTGCCGAGAGACACACGAGAGGAATGCTTCGGTCGAGGTGGATGATGATCTCCTCCCACACCGCGCCCCGTTCCCGATCCTGCAGGTAGTGGACCTCGTCCAGTATGACGACGGCCACGTCTTCGAGATCGGGGCTGTCGGCGTACATCATGTTCCGCAGAACCTCAGTGGTCATGATGACAACCGGTGCGGAACCATTGATCGAGTTGTCTCCCGTGAGGAGTCCCACGCCGTCGGCGCCGTACCTCAGTTGGAATTCTCCGAACTTCTGGTTGGAGAGTGCCTTGATTGGTGTGGTGTACATGGCTCGCGCGCCGGCCTCGAGAGCGCGATGTATGGCTGCTGCGGCGACTGCGGTCTTGCCGGATCCGGTGGGAGCGGTGACGATGACCGTCTCGCCGTGATCGATGGCCTCGGCGGCGGCGAGTTGAAAGCGATCGGGCTCGAAGTCGAGCTCCTTGAGGTAGGTGATCGCGCTCAACGGCGAAGCGTGAAGCGCACGATCCAGATCGTCACTTCGTAAAACACGTAGAGCGGGATCGACAGGAGCAGAAGTGTTATCGGGTCGCCGCTCGGTGTCACCACCGCTCCCACCGTAACGATGATGAGCACCGCCCAACGTCTGGCCGATGCGAGCTGTCGCCATCCGACGACTCCGATGGCAGCCGCTGCATACAGGAAGACTGGGAACTCAAAGGCGATTCCGAACACCAGCAGGAACCGCATCGCAAAAGTCAAGTAGAAGTTGCCGCCGATGACCGGCTCGAGCGAATCGCCACCGAATTCGATCAAGAACCCGAGCCCTCGCTGGAGCGACCAGTAGCCGAAGCCGATGCCGCTGATGAACAGCACGACGAGGATCCCGACGATTGGGAAGGCCAGCCTCTTCTCGCGTTTGGTGAGGGCCGGGGCCACGAACGCCCAGATCTGATAGATGACGACGGGGCTGGCCAGCACCAGACCGCCGAAAAGGGAGAGTCTCATGAACAGCGAAAAGGCTTCGGTTGGTCGGAAGAAGGCCAGCGTCGAGTCGCCTGTTATTCGCTCATACGGCTCGACGAGGATGTCGAATATCCATTGGCGGAAAATGAATGCGACTATGGATCCGACGACCACTGCGGCGGCCGCCTTGAAGATCCTGCCCCGCAGCTCGCCGAGGTGCTGCATGATCGGCTGTTGGGAGCGGGTGCTCATTCCTCAGGCTCAGAAGTTGGCTGGTCCTCGTCGGCCGAATCTGCAGCCTCCCGCCCCTTCCCCATGGCCTTGGGCCGGGAGTCGTCGATTGTGGACCCCAGTTGGCGTCTTACGTCGTCCAGTGGCTGGGTGACCTCTTCGTACTCTCGTTCGAGTCCGGCTTTGAGTTCTTGTGCGGCCAGGCTCACCTCCCGGCCGATACGGCCGAGCTTGCGAGCGATCTCAGGCAGGCGTCGCGGACCGAATACCAGCAGGGCCACAATGGTGATGGTGACCACCTCGGCGGGACTGACACTGAACACGTGGTGATGCTAGAAGTCTCGGGAAGTCAGAAGTCCGGAGTCCTAAAGACATCAGACATCAGACATCAGACGATTGCACTTCTTTCTAAGATCTGAAGTCTGAGATCTCAGGTCTCTTCTCAGCGGAGTTGCTCCGCCCAGTCTGAGCGGTTGAGGTCATCAGAGAAACGATTGATCTCGGCTTCGGTGATCGGACCCGAGTCTTCGAGAACTTGGTAGGCGACGCCCGTCGCCAGGAGGATGCTCACGACTCGATGGTTTGCCGGCCGACGTTGCGGATCGCCGCAGTCGGGGCAATCGAAGACATAGGATCCTGTGCCGCTCATCGCCTTTAGTTCGAGCGAGAGTTCGGTGGGGATGAGCTCTACGTCGCCGCAGAATGCGCAGGTGGTTCGGATGGTCGTCATCTGTTAGCTACTCCAGCCCGATGAGGTGTGTTCACGGGAGGTATCGGGCATCTCTGGCGACCCCTAAATGACCATTTGGGTCCTAGTCATTCAAACCTGGGTTCCTAGTCATCGATATCGAGCCGCGATCTTCCTTCTGAGGGACTCTGTCGCTGCAGCGACCTGGGAACCAGATACCAGCGAAGCGTTGGTTCCGAGCCTCAGAAGGAGGCGGGCGGTGACCATCGGATCCGTTGCACTGAAGTCGATCACCTTGCCGTCGGGCCCCTCAGACACGATCTCCACGGGGTAGTAATCCGAGACCCATGACGCCGCAGGTGTGAGAGCAATGCGAGCCGTGACGTCATCGACGGAAGGCGAGTAGTGAATCTCGGGTGTCGAAGGGGTCGAGGGCGGATCGAACCGATCGTCCGTCTCGATCAGGTCACGAATCCGATCGACCCGGAACACCCTGTCGCTGTCGGCACGACGGCAGTGTCCGTTGACGTACCAATTGCCGAGGGTGCTGAAGACGCCCCACGGTTCAATGTCACGGGTGGTGGTTTCGCCGGATCCAATGGAGGTGTAGGTGATTGTCACCACCCGCCCGGCGGAGGCGGCTTTGCGGAGGGTGGTGGCGATCTCGGGCTCGGAGCCGATATCGACGGCCACGCTCTCGGTGTCGGGAGCGATGACCGATTGAAGCTTCATCACCGCCGACTCGAGCGCTGGCGGCGCCGTGCCGGACGAGAGGACGGCCATTCCGGCCGCCAGCAACATGAGCGCTTCGGCAGCAGTCAATCTCACCGGCCGGCTGAAGTAGTCGGCCGCATCGACCACGACCTCGTCTTCGTCGATGAAGGCATCCATGAGCTCACCCGGGCCGTAGCCGGGCAATCCGCAGACGAGTACCAGATTGAGGTCCGTGAGCAGGTCGGAACGTGTGTAGTCGAAGCGCTCACACACCTCCTCCACCGTGCTTCCGGGATGGCCAATCACCCACGGGAGCATCGCAAGGATGCGGCTCAGCCGTTCCGCGGTACGCGGGCTACTCATGAGCCGACAACGTGGGTCACGAATCTGTCTCGAATCTCAGCCGGGGCGAGTATTTCGGCATGGTCATCGAATGAGATGAGCCAGCCAATGAAGGCGTCGACCTGAGCGACGGGCAACTGGACCGTGATGCCTCCGTCCGTTCCGTCGGTGATGGTCGAAGCAGCAGCCGCCACCTGGCGGCGTGCCCACCATGCCACCTCGGCGTCGAATGCGACCTCGACGACGACGTCATCCGCCCCCGCCGTCCAGGGCGCATCCGGAAGTTCGTCGCGCAGCCGGAATCCGGAAGGCCGCTCGAACGCATCCGAAGTCTCTCCAGCTGCCATGTCGATCATGCGGTCAACCCGAAAGACCCTGACGCCGTCGGTCGTGCCGCCGACGACGTACCAGTGCCCCCTGCGATGAGCGAGACCGTATGGCGCCAGCATGCGCTTCTTGGCCTTGTAGGTGAATCCGACTCGGCGTCGCTCGGAAACTGCGCCAAAGAGAGCCGCCAGCGACTCTCCCTCAGCCCCCAGATCAGCCGTAAGTGGCTCACCCGCAGCCAGCGCCGAGGCCCCGCCCAGCTTGAAGATCGCGGCCGGACCGGCGGCCTGGCCGCCGGTCCGCACCATCGTGGCTGCGATCCAGAGGGCGGTGCGTTCCTCGTCCGTGAGCCCGGGATCGTCGAGCGCATACTCCTCGGGAGCAACGATGTAGCCCTGCTCGACCTCCCAGGCATCGGTGTGCTCCATGCGCATCGGAACGCCCAGTTGGCGCAAGAGGTCCTTGTCGCGTTCGAAAGTGCGGCGGAAGGCCTCGTCGGTCTCCTGGTCGTACCCGGCCACCGTGTGTCGAATCTCGTCAGCCGTAACCGGCTTTCCAACGCTGAGCAGAAAGGCCAGCAGGTTGAGTACTCGTTCGATTACGCGATTCATGGCTTCTCAGGGTAAAGGTGTCAGTCGCGGTCTTGAAGCTCGTCGCGAGCGGAGCGCAGATCTCAGATCTCAGACTTCAGATCTCAGAAAGAAGTGCAAATGTCTGATGTCTGATGCCTCAAAGGCTTTCTATCAACTTGTCGACCCGTTCATCCACTGCCCGGAACGGGTCTTTGCACAGGACGGTCCTTTGTCCGTGGTCATTGAGTTTGAGGTGCACCCAATCGACGGTGAAATCGCGGTGAGCGGCTTTGGCAGCCTTGATGAAGCTTCCCCGCAATTTGGCCCGAGTGGTGTCGGGAGGATCGGTGAGGGCTCGGCTGACATCATCGTCGGTGACGATCTTCTCCATCATCCCGCGCCGTTCCAGGATGTAGTACAGGCCCCGCTCGGGAACCACATCGTGATATGCGAGGTCGATCAGGGCCAGCTTGGGATCGCTCAGAGACAGCCCTCGGCTCGAGCGATAATCCTCGATCAAATGGTGCTTGGCTACCCAGTCGCACTCTCGGCGCAGCGTCATCGGGTCCTTCTCGAGACCGGTGAGAAGGTGTTCCCACATGGCGACCGCCGACTCGATCTGGCGTGGGAAGCCGGTGGTGCGGGAGTACCTCATAACTCTCTCCAGGTATTCCCATTGGATATCCAGCGCCGACAGCTCGCGTCCGTTGGCGAGCCGGATTCTCCGCCGACAGGTGATGTCGTGCGAAATCTCCCGGATTGCTCGGATCGGGTTCTCCAGCGTGAGGTCGCGGAATACGACGTCGTCTTCGATCATCTGCAACAACGCGGTGGTGGCACCAACCTTTACGTAGTTCTGGTATTCGGACATGTTGGAGTCTCCGGCGATGACGTGAAGTCTGCGATAGCGCTCGGCATCGGCGTGAGGCTCGTCCCGGGTGTTGATGATCGGGCGGCTCCGGGTGGTGGCCGACGACACTCCCTCCCAGATGTGTTCGGCGCGTTGTGCTATCGAATACACGGTGCCGCGCGCCGTCTGTAACAGCTTTCCGGCGCCGGCCCATATCTGGCGGCTCACGAAGAAGGGGATCAGGGTGTCGATCATTCTCTGGAAATCACCTTGGCGGCTGACCAAATAATTCTCGTGGCAGCCGTAGGAGTTGCCGGCGGAATCGGTGTTGTTCTTGAAGAGGTATATCTCGCCACGAATGCCTTCCTCTGCAAGTCGCTCCTCGGCCGAATGCTGCAATCCTTCGAGTACCCGCTCCCCCGCCCGATCGTGAGCAACGAGGTCGTAGAGACTGTCGCACTCGGGTGTGGCGTACTCGGGGTGGCTCCCGACATCGAGGTAGAGGCGAGCGCCGTTTTCGAGAAAGACGTTGGAGCTTCGACCCCAGGACACAACTCGGCGAAACAGGTAACGCGCCACCTCGTCGGGCGACAGACGACGCTGCCCGCGCAGGGTGCAGGTCACTCCGTACTCGTTTTCCAACCCGAAGATCCGGCGTTCCACGGCGGCGAGAGTACCGCCACCCGGCACATTGAGTGTGCGGAGTCGTACGATTGACGGATGAATCCGCTGCAGGAGCATTTCGTTCATCTCGCCGATGTCGGAGACTTGGTGTCGGCGAGAGTGTGCGTTGCCGTTCTCGGATCTGACGGAATAGAGGCTCGCATGCACGGCGAGTCGCTCGGCCCTTATCCGGTGACGGTGGGTCGTATGGCGGTGACCCAAATATGGGTCCCGGAGAATGCCGTGGAACGGGCGAAAGAGTTGATGCTCGAGGCTGAGATCGAACACGCCCTCGGAGCCGAAGTTCGAGGTGGTGCGATCGCCGACCGAGAGGCCCTTCCCATGAAGCTGATCGCCCTCATAGTGGCGGTGGTGCTGTCAGCGGCAGTGGTGCAGGCGGCGCTCAGGGTTTTCTAGTAGCCAGTAGCCAGTAACCAGTAAGCACGCGCCCACTTGGGTGGCGGGCGTTACCGGCTATTCGACGGACTTCGACGCATTTCGGTTTGACACGTCGAAGGCCTGAGTCCGGGTCCGGTCTGGTACTGGTTACTCGACGGCACTTTGATGCGATTCGGGTCAACGCGTTAATGGCTCGAGTCGAGACTCGGTCTGGTACTGGTTACTCGACGGCACTTCAACGCGAGGCAGGTGGACGCCTCGCTGGTCTGAGACGCGACCCGGTCCGGTTCCGCTACGCGGAATCGATCTCTTCGGAGTCCAGTCGGCGGAACGAGCGTCGTCCATTGCTCCGGTCCACGATCGCCGCCTCCCACTCGCCTTCGGCCACGCCTTCGTCGGTGATCGAGGAGCAAGCGGCCTTGGCCCACGCCAGGGCTGATGCCAGGGGCGCGCCATCTTCGTACGACTCCTCGAGTGCCTCGCTGAGCGTCTCCTCTTGGCCTCCGATCACCGAGAATCGACGATCGGCGTAGAGAGTGCCGTCATAGGTGACTTTGAAGATGCGGTTGTCGTCGGGGTCGGCGCCAACCTCCACCACCATAAGTTCGACCTCGTACGGCTTCACCTCCTGCGTGAAGATGTGTCCCAGCGCTTGTGCGTAGGCGTTGGCGATGCCCTTGGCCGTGACGTCGGACCTCGAATACGCATATCCCGTTAGATCTGCCCGACGGATCCCGCCGATCCGGAGCTGCTCGAATTCGTTGTACTTGCCGACCGCGGCAAAGGCGATGCGATCGTAGATCTCGGAGATCTTGTGCAGGGTGTGACTGGGGTTTTCGCCGAGGATGAGGATTCCGGTGTCGTATTCGACGGCGACGATCGATTTGCCCCGACTGATTCCCTTCCGGGCGTACTCCGCCCGGTCCTTCATCAGCTGCTCAGGAGGTACGTAGAAGGGAGTCGTCATACGGCGGCATCCATCGCGGCTCGCGCAGATGCCGCCACCAACTCTTCGTCGATGGTGCGGTATCCGTCAGCGTCGACGACGATCACGCTGGGGAAGATCCCCCGCTTCAGGTCGGGCCCACCGGTGGCAGTGTCCTCTTCTGCCGCAGCCACCAGCGCCGCCACGGCGATGTCCACCACTTCCGGTTCGGTGAGATCGTCTCGATATACGGTCCTCAGATAGAGCCGCGCATCACGTCCGCCCGAACCGGTCGCCGTGTAGTCCAACTCCTCGTACCGACCTCCGACGACGTCGTATGAGTAGAGGCGTCCTTCGGCCTCCTCCACGTCGTATCCGGCAAAGAGTGGGATCACGACGAGACCCTGAAGTGCCAGCGGCATCTGCCTTCGGACCATGGATGCCAGATGGTTCGCTTTGCCTTCGAGGCTGAGCCGACGTCCCTCGATCTTCTCGTAGTGCTCGAGCTCGGTCTGAAAGAGCCGGGTGAGCTCGACGGCGATGCCGGCGACTCCGGAGATGGCCACGGCCGAAAACTCGTCGGCGGGAAAAACCTTTTCGACCCTGCGGTGGGCGATCAAGTTGCCGGCAGTTGCGCGCCGGTCGCCCGCCACCACGACTCCCCCCGCATATCGGAGGGCAATAACAGTGGTCGCCGATGGTGGATCGATTCCGTCGGTACCGGCGACGGCATCCCAGCGGGGCTCCACCCCCCGGCTACGCAGCAGCGCAGAGAAACTCTCGGCGGGGGTCGTCGCCTCGAGCGGCAGCCGGTCTCCCATCTCGGGAATCACTCGCCGCCCTTTTGCACATAGTTCTTTACAAACTCCTCGGCGTTTTCTTCGAGGACACTGTCGATCTCGTCGAGCAGGTCGTCGATCTTCTCGGCGAGTTCTTCGGCGACCGGTGCCGTTGCGTCCTCGGCCTCTTCGACCTTGTCGCGCGAGTCGGCCCGGCGGTTCTGTTTGTGCTCTTGCTCAGCCATCAGATCCTCCGAGGGCCTGGACGAGATCGGCGGCGGTGTCGGAATTGTCGATGAGTTCTGCAACCATCGACCGGGTGCCGCGTCGGGGTTCCATCATAGGCACCCGTTTGAGTGTGTCTTCGCCGACGTCAAATATCAATGAATCCCAGTTGGCGGCGACTATGGCCTCGGAAAACTTCTCCACACAGCGGCCCCGGAAATAGGCCCGCGACGATTCCGGCGGAGTCGTCGCGGCCAGCGCTATTTGGCTGTCGGTGAAGAGTCGCCTCATCCGGTTGGAGGCGACGAGGCGGTGATAGAGACCTCTGTCTTGGTCGACATCGTGGTACTGCAGATCGAGCAGGCGGATTTTCGGATCGGACCATTCCAGACGGTCGCGCTCGCGGTAATGCTCCAGGAGGTCGAGTTTTGCCGCCCAGTCGAGCCGGTCGGCGACGGAGCGGGGATCGACCTCCAGCAACTCGAGCACCTGCTCCCACTCGGCTATGGCCCGCTGATCGATGTCAGACACACCTTCCATTTCGGCATGCTTGGAAATCGCCTCCAGGTAATGCCACTGAAGGTCGAGCGCCGACATACGTGAGCCATCCGCCAGTCGGACGGTCGTTCGCAGCGTCGGATCGTGGCTGACCCGCCAGACGCTCTCTACCGGGTCCGTCAGCACGATGGGATCGCCGAGCGTTCCGGCTTCGATCGCCTCCAATACGAGCCGGGTGGTTGCCAACTTCAAGAAGATCTGCGTTTCGCTGAGGTTGGCGTCGCCGATGATGACGTGGAGTCGGCGGTACTTCGTCGGGTCGGCGTGTGGTTCGTCGCGCGTATTGATGATGGGACGCTTCAGAGTCGTCTCGAGTCCGACCTCTTCTTCGAAGAAGTCGGCACGCTGCGAGATCTGAAAGTCGACGGCGGGCCGTCCGTTCTCGGACCCGATCTTGCCCGAGCCGGTCACGATCTGACGGCTGACAAAGAATGGGGTCAGATGCCGGACCAGGTCCCCGAAAGGCACCGACCGCGCCACCAGGTAGTTCTCATGTGCCCCGTATGAGTTCCCCTTGCCGTCAGAGTTGTTCTTGTGGATGAACAACCTCTCACCGGTGGCGAGCGAAGTGCGGGCGGCGCGGGCGGCCCGCTCCAAGACGTACTCGCCGGCTTTGTCGTGCAGCGCTGCCTCGAGAGGGTCGGTGCATTCGGGCGTCGAGTATTCAGGGTGAGCATGGTCGACATAAAGTCGAGCGCCGTTGGTCAACACCACATTGACCAGGCCGGATTCGAAGTCGGCCATCGGCGGCGGCTCGTACCCGAACCCCCTGGCGTCTCGCCCCGGACTCTCTTCCTCCGAAGACCATTGGATACGGGCGCGGCTTCCGGCATATGAGTTGATGACCAGGCTTGACGCCAGAACCGGGTTGAAATCTGCTTGGCCGCTGATGGCGATGCCGAACTCGGTTTCCGTCCCGAGCACGGCGCCGGCGGTGCGTTCGATCACAGGTATTGGCCGGTGGTCATCGCCTCGATGCTGCGACTGTCTCCATCCCCTTCTATGAGGGTGCGGACGTACACGATCCGCTCGCCCTTCTTGCCGGAGATGCGTGCCCAGTCGTCCGGGTTGGTCGTGTTGGGAAGATCCTCATGCTCGCGGAACTCCTGTTTGATGGCCGCCAGAAGATCCTCACCACGTACGCCTCGGGTGCCCTCGGCGATCTCACGCTTGATCGCCTCCTTCTTGGCCCTCCGCACTACGTTTTCAATCATCGCTCCCGAGGCGAAATCCTTGAAGTACAAGACCTCTTTGTCGCCGTTGGCATAGGTGACCTCGAGGAAGCGGTTGTGTTCCGCTTCGCTGTACATATCGGCGACGACCGAGTCGATCAACTCTTCGACCAGAGCGGGGCGGTCTCCTCCGTGGTGGGCGAGTTCGGACTCATCGAGCGGAAGTTCGCCCTGCAGATAGATCCGATAGATCTCATGTGCGGCCGCGGCGTTGGGGCGTTCGATCTTGATCTTCACGTCGAGGCGCCCTGGACGGAGGATGGCAGGATCGATGAGGTCCTCGCGATTCGAGGCCCCGATGACGATCACGTTCTTCAGGGCCTCGACTCCGTCGAGTTCGGAGAGCAGCTGAGGCACGATCGTCGATTCGACATCAGACGAAATCCCCGAACCCCTTGTCCTGAAGAGCGAATCCATTTCGTCGAAGAACACTATGACCGGGACGCCCTCGTCTGACTTCTCCTTCGCTCTGGAGAAGATCAACCGGATCTGACGCTCGGTCTCTCCGACATATTTGTTGAGGAGTTCAGGACCCTTGATATTCAGGAAATACGACCGAGCGTCTTCGCGGCCCGTCCGATCTGCCACCGCGCTTGCCAGCGAGTTGGCCACGGCCTTGGCGATGAGCGTCTTGCCGCATCCTGGCGGTCCATAGAGAAGGACGCCCTTGGGGGCAGACAGGCCGTAGTCCTCGAACAGGTCCTTGTGAATGTAAGGGAGTTCGACCGCGTCGCGAATGGTCTCTATCTGCCCCACGAGTCCGCCGATGTCCTCGTAGCGGATGTCGGGGACCTCTTCCAGGATCAGTTCTGCAACCTCGGGACGGATGAGCCGTTCATGGACCAGTCCGGTGCGCGAGTCGATGCGCACGTGGTCGCCGATCCTGATGAACGTCTCCTTCATTGGACCGGACCGTTCGACGACACGCTCCTCGTCGGCCCGTCCGAGGATGATGAGCCTGGTGTCGTCGAGGATCTCCTTCACGGTCGCTACCTCGCCGGTTGGATCGAAATCGCGGGCGTCGATGACGTTCATCGCTTCGTTCAGAAGCACCTCTTGGCCCTGTTCGAGCTGTTTGATCTCGATCGAAGGCTCGACGTTGACCCGCAGCTTGCGGCCACCGGTGATGACATCGAGGGTGCCATCGGTATTGGTCCCCTGGACTATCCCAAAAGCATTGGGCGGCGCGGTCAGCTTCTCGACTTCATCGCGGAGTACGGCCAACTGGTCGCGCGTCTCTTCGAGAGCGACCGACAGCTTTTCGTTCTGAGAGACTGCTTGGGTAAGCCGTCCTTTGGCTTCTAGCAATCTTTCCTCGAGCACGCGGACTCTCCTGGGAGCGTCCTGGAGGCGGCGACGTAGAACCGCGATCTCCTCTTCGAGGATCTTGATCGTGCTCTGGAGCTCCTCGTTGTTAGTTGCTCCCATGAGCTAATCACCTCTGGCCCAGACAACCGTGGACCGGGTCTCCCCGGTCCGGGAGCGAAGTATACGCCTGACCCTGTCGTGGGTTCGGTCACCTGCCTTGAGTCGTGCGACGGCCTCGGTACACTCGCAATCAGACGGACGCCATCGGAGTGTTTTCACCATGAAGGTTTGGATCGATCAGGATCTCTGCACCGGAGACGGTCTTTGCGAAGAGATTGCGCCGGATGTCTTTGTACTCCTAGACGACGGCCTGGCGTATGTGCGCGAAGACGGCACGATCTTTGCGGCATCGGAGGGCAACTCCGAAGGAGCAGGGGGCCTTGCCGTCGTCCCTGCCGGACAGGAAGACATCACGATTGAGTCTGCCGAAGAGTGCCCCGGCGAGTGCATCTTCATAGAGCCGTAGGAAGCTTGACCGAGCAGCGGTAATCGGGGGTCGACGTGTCTAGGTGCTCGAGAACGATCTCCGGACCGTTCCGTTCCAGACCTGATCGATACCTGGGCAGCGTTACGTTCCTGCCGAGCCCGTGTTCGCCGCCCAGCGAGTTTTCCGTCGTCGGGTCATTCGGATAACGGAAAACGGACAACGGGCCCTGCCCTTCCTACTCCTCTTCCCTGATCTGGTGCGCGGCGTGTCTTGCCACTGTGATGAAGCCGGTGTGCCCCACCATCTGGGTTTCGGGCCGAACGGATCGGCCTTCTATCTTCCACTCGCGGTGTAGGCCCTCGAAGGTCTCGGGGGCGAGGAACCAACCGGTGCGACGCATTGTGTCTGTGAGTCGTTGCACCTGGGGCACGGTTGGGACGTAGGCACACACGATTGCCCCGGCCGCCAGTTTCCCGCCCGCAGCTTCCAACACCGCCCACGGCTCCGGTAGATCGAGCATCAGGCGGTCGGCGCCCGGGTAGGTGTCGAAGGCGTCGCACACGTCGCCGTCCAGCATTGCAAGGTTGGGTGGTATCTCCCCGAGGAATCTGGCGATGATCTTGGCAGCGTGGGCTCTGTGATCGTCGCGGCGCTCAAACGTAATCACCGAGCCATCTTCGCCTACCGCCCGCAGCAGGGCCAGGGTCAAGGCGCCGGAACCCGTTCCGGCCTCGATCACCGTCTGACCGGGTGCGATGTCTCCCCAATGAATCATCGGACCGAGGTCTTTTGGATAGATCAACTGGGCGCCGCGCGGCATCTTCAATACGTAATCGCTGAGACGGGGACGGAGGGCGATCAGGCGACTATCGCTCGTCGATCTGAGCAGCGAACCCGGCGCGGCTCCGATGATCTCACCGTGGGAGAGAGATCCGGCGTGGTATTGGAAGGTTGCGCCGTCGGCCAGATCGATGAGGTACCGCCGGCCCTTGGCGTCGAGCAGCAGACAGAGATCGCCTGCGGCGAAGGTCTGGTTCACCCGCCGGTGATGGCGGAGATGAACCCGACCGTGAGGGACAGCACCATCGCCCCAACTAGAACGTATACGAGGATTTTGACGAAGCGTTCGCGATGTCGAAACATGGAGGGGACTTTAGGAGTGCGTCGGGTGATCCGAGGTCACGAGGCTGGAGCCTCTCCCCCGTTTCCCTTCTCCCGTCGCCCGAATTCGGCATCCACAGGGAAACTGAGACTCGGTTGCTGCGATCGGCCGGCGGGCCGTCAGCCACGTCGCTAGTCCTCTTCGGGGACTCGGATTTCCAGGCGCTGGCCGGGTTTTAGGCGCTTCGAGTAGAGCAGTTCGCGGTCGGGCCGTTCGAGCCAACGCAATACGCCGCGAGCGGCCAACAATGCTCCCAGCAGGGTGAGCGCGCCGTTGCCCCCCCTCATACCCCTGGACAGCAACCGAGCACCGGTACGTAGTGGATCCACGAGGATGATGGTACTGCGGTCCGCGATCGCTGCCCCGTGTCGTCTGGACACTGAGTCGGAGGGCGACCCGGTCGTTTCCCGTCTCCCCCATGACGACAGGTAGCCAGGCCTTGTTGTAAGACGGCCCAGCACGAGTCGATCAGAGATGTAGGCCACCGGCCACAAGATCAGGTCGAGCAAGGGCTTCTCAGCCGAGCCGGTAAATCTCCACTTGGGCGGAGCCTTTGCGACCCTTTCGTCTCCCCATGAGGTATACGAGCAGAATGACGAGCACCACCGCGATGGCTGCAGCCACGCCGATACTGCGAGCTCCTTCGGCGGTATCGTCGATGACCTCCTGGATCTCTTTCAGCTTGTCCTCGAGGTCGGATCGTTGCACGGTCATTTGGCGGCCCTCCACATGATCAACCCGGTTATGGCGAGTAGGGCCACGGCTGAGGTGATGTAGCCCAGCCCGCTCCATATAGCGCCGTCGGGCATCGCCTCCACGATGAGGCGCATACCGACTACGGAGAGAAACAGCGAGGCCAGGATAAAGGCGAGAACTGCAGCCAGGCTGTAGCCGAACAGTCGCCCCAGCTTCCTGGCCGGAACAATCGTGTGCTCCTTGAGATAATCCCTGGCAAGGTCGAAGAACTCCGAAATAAGTTGTGGCAGCTCGGTAGGACCGGCCATCGGGATGCTCCGCGCTCTGGTGACCACAGGCTACCCGATGCCGCGCAGTGCCAGAGTGCGGTCTTCTCCGACCGTTAGTCTCGCACTTCATGACTGCTGTCAGTCGGCTCGAGGGCCGGCGGAACCTGAGACTCATCGTTGTCGGTCAGGGTGTTTCGTATCTCGGTGACTATCTGGCGTTCTTTCTTGCGTTGCCCGTGTTCGTGCGCGACCGGACGGGTTCGGCCGGATCTCTCGGTCTGCTGGCGGCGGCAGAGACCGTCGCCGTGCTCGCATTCGGTCTGCTGGCAGGAGTGCTCCTCGACCGGGTTCGACTTCGAATGGCAATCGTTTTTGCCGACCTGTCACGCGCTCTTGCCTTCGGTCTGCTGGCGATGGCTGTGGCACTCGAGGTCGAAGCCACGTGGATGGCATTTGCAGTTGCCTTCGTCGTCGGCTCCATGGGAACGGTGTTCGACGCCGGCCTCCAGACCCATATGCTCACGGTGCTCGATGACGATCAACTACCGGTAGCCAACGGCGGTATCGAATTCGCTCGCAATCTGGCGATGACTCTGGGGTTTGTCGCGGGCGGCATCGTGATATCGGTCGGGGGCGGAATCGCCGGTGCGTTTGCCCTCAATGCTGCCACCTATCTGGTGTCGGTGATGGCCATCCTCGGCCTGAAGGAGCTCCGACCGCGACCTTGGACGCCGCGGGAGCCGGTGTTCCGATCCCTCTCGTCGGGGCTCGGCCATCTGTGGTCGAATCGTCCTCTGCGGTGGGCGACCGGCGCCGCGGCGTTTACGAATCTTGCGTTCGCTCCGCTGGCTGCGATTCTGACACTCTATGCGGAGGCCGAGCTCGGCATCGACGAAGACCATCTCCTCGGAATCTTCTTTGCGGTGTTTTCGGCCATCGCCGCGGTTGGAGCACTTTCGGCGTCACGGCTGATGGCATGGTTCGGGGTCGGTAGATCTGTGGTCATCGGAGGTCTGTTGTTCGGTTCGGGCGCGGCCGCGGCCGGCATGGCGGAGGGTTGGTGGGCGGTGGCACCGTTCGGAATCGCTACCGCCGGAGTGGCGATCAATCAGGCGGCCTTTGTGACGCTGCGCCAGCGCCTCACGCCGCGCCACCTGCTCGGCCGGGTGATCTCGGCATCACGGACCATCGCCTGGATGGGCATCCCGATCGGAGCAGCGTTGGGCGGTGCGCTCGGCGACGCCGTTGGGCTGCGGCCGCTGTACATCGGTGGCGGCGCGATCATCGTCGTAGTGTCACTGTTCATGATCGTCGGCCCCCTGGGCAGGCCGGATGCAGCGTCGACCTCTCTGCAACCTCCCGGTGACGAAACTTCAGACGAGGAGCAGACTCCGTTGGGCGGGGACCCTTGGGACCTGGTGCCCGAGCGTGAGTGATCGCCCGTCTCAGCGCGATCCGAGAGTCTCCAGGGCTTCGAGGACCCGGTCCACCTCGGACGTGGTGCTGTAATGCACGAACCCGACCCGCACCAGCCCACCGCTTTCCCTCAGTCCGAGCTGTGCCATCACGCCGATCGCGTAGTAGTGCCCGTCCCATACATAGATCCCCCTGCGAGCCAGTTCGGCTGCAACCGTCTGCGGGCTCATGCCGACAACGTCTACCGCAAACGTGGAGACGCGTAGTTCTCCCACCTCAGATGGACCGTACAAGCGCACCGAGGGCATCTCCGCGATGCCCGACAGAAATCGCGTACTGAGTCCTTCTTCGTGGGTGCGGATTGCAGCGAACGCAGACTCGAGCCGGCTCCTGCGACCGGCGCCCTCACCGAGTGCGGCCAGGTGCTCGACGGCAGCCGTCACTGCCACCAGCGATTCGAAGGACTGAGTTCCCGTCTCCCATCTGTCGGGTGCCGAGTCGGGTGCCGGAAGGACCTTGTAGGGGGCCAAGCTCTCCAGGTGTTGGCGCCGGCCGTAGAGGATCCCGGTGTGTGGGCCGAAGAACTTGTAGGCGCTCGCCACCAGGAAGTCCGGCTGGAGCAAAGCGACGTCGGACAGGCGATGAGCGCTGAAATGGACGGCATCAACGAACGTCAACGCCCCGATGCGGCGCGCCGCGGCCAGGATCGGCGCCAGATCCGTCACGGAGCCGAGCGCATTGGAAGCGGCTGTGACGGCGACCAACCGGGTCCGCTCGTCCATTGCGTCGATGACGGCATCGGGATCCAGCAAGCCCGTCACCGGGTCGAACTCGACGGAGATGACCTCGGCTCCGGCTTCTCGGGCAGCCTCCCTCCACGGGGTCACGTTGGCGTCGTGGTCGAGCGTCGTCACTATGACGCGATCACCGGGTCCCCAATCGCGAGCGATTGCCCGGGAGGTGGCGAAGGTGAGACTGGTCATGTTCTGCCCGAACACGATTTCGTCCGGGGAGGCATTGAAGAGATCGGCCACGGCAGAGCGCGCCGCGTCGGTCAGTATCTTGGCGTGTCTGCTCGCTGCAAAGTCTCCCCCTTGGTTGGAGACACCCTCTCGTAGCAGAGTGGTCGTCGCCTCAATCACGCTGCTGGGAACCTGGGTCCCGGCGGGACCGTCCAGCCAGGCGACATCGCGCCCATCCTGCTGGCGAGACAGCGCTGGGAATTGGCGGCGGATCTGAGTGACGTCATAAGGCATGCTCCGATCGTAGATGGTCGGGGCTACGCCGAAGATTTGGCCGACCGAGATGTGACTAGTCCCCAGCCGCCAACGCGCTCAGAGCGAGGAGGCTGATCGCGGCATGTCCCAGTTCGTTGGGATGGAGAGTCCCGGATGTATAAAGCCGCGGGGTTGGTCCCTGAAGCGCGGCACTCTGGCCGGCAGTTCGGTACCACGAGACCGGTCCTTCGTTCAAGAGCCGCGATGACTGGTAACGCCCCGGAGCTCGGTACCAGCCGTCCGGGAAGTCCAGTGGCTGTTTGAACAGCAGCGGAGAATTCTCGAACTCGTCGGGATATCCGTAATTCGGCCAGGGGGCGCAGTATCCATGGCCTTGTGAGTAGGCAGTGGCGACGCCGTCGACCCACGTCCATCCGTTCGTTGTCGCTGCGTTCTGCAGCACCCGATTCAGAGGAACGAGGAGCCGAACAACGGCGGCAACTTGCTCACGGGAGTCGACTTCATGAAATCCAAAGGGTGCGGTGACATCGCCGACGATCTCGTCGCACTGCCCGCCGTCGGGGCTGCCTCCTGTCGGATCCGGATATTCAACCAGCAGGACCTGGCCGATCCGTAGTCGCTGCAGCCGGGAGGCAAGGCGGTCTAACGCGTCTTCGAGGCCGTTGAGGCCCGGTACGACGCTCCCGGTTCCCGCCACCGATCTACAGCCAAAGTCGAATGGAGGGTCGTAGGTGATACTCGTCCCACGATCCCAAACGCCGTCTGCGACCGAAGCCCACACATTGTCGATCTTGGTCCCGTAACAGAACGGGTTCAGCTGGGGGTCTGATTCGACGAGCGCCCTGATCACCCGCGAGAAGCCGACATCGTTGCCTCCGACCTGAATCAGCAAGACGTCGATATCGCGAGCCTGAACTATTCGCTCGACCTCGTCGAGCTGTGCCGGAATCGCCGGTTCGCCCCGTGCCTGGAGGAGGCCGCGATCGATCCGAGCACCGGAAGCAGCAAGATCGATGAAGGTCACCGAAGTACGCCGGCTGCGGTCCTCGAGTGCCATCGCCAAGCGTGCCGGCCACCCGACCGAGGACCGATGAGCCAAGGAGTGGCTCTCGGCGACCTCTGAATCCAGAGCGTCGGCCCAGCGGGCCTCGTGGTCGCCGCGAGCAACGTCGGGGCTGCCCTCTCCACTGGCATACGAATCGCCGATCGCGACTACCAGAAGATCTTCGACCACCATTGTCCCCCGGCTCCGAAGGGTGACGCTCCCCCACGGCAGACGTACCCGGACTCTGAGATCGATCTCATGGTCTCCCTCGGGGAGGAAGAGATCGAGGCCAGGACCGACTCGGTGGTAGACACCCGATCCGGCGGGGCCGGAAACTCGCCATTCGTAGGTGAGGAATCCGGAGGCGGGGAGCCCGATTGCCCCGGGAGTTGGTTGGGCGAACAGTTTGATTCCGACCCGTAGAGCTGGGCAGGCACCGGGACACGAATTCGGGACCCGGTTGTGGACGGCCTCGGGCGTGTTCTCGATCTCGATGACTCCATCTCCATCGGCATCGAATCCGAAGCGGGCTTTGGTGCTCCAATCGAATGAGGCACGCATTGGTGTCGCTTGGGCGGAAGAGGGCGCCGGGGCAAGCCCGAGTAATACCGCCGCTACGGCGAGGGCGGCGACAAGAGTTACCCGGTGCCGTCCACCTTCGAGCATCCGTCGCACCACCGGAACCGAGATCATTCCTCTGAGATTGGCAGGGTGAACCCGACTATGGCGCCTCCGTCGACGGCGTTGCGAGCGAATACCTGGCCACCATGGTCGGTGGTGACGGCGTCCACGATGGACAGGCCGAGTCCCGAACCGGGGCGTGATCGCGCTTGCGGTGACCGGTAGAACCGTTTGAACACGTGGTCGAGATCGTCCTCGGGGATCCCGGGACCGTGATCCCGCACCGAGAATTCATGACCGCGGAGGCGGATCTCGAGCCGCTCGCCGTCGCTGCCCCACTTGGAGGCATTGTCGAGGAGGTTGGAGACGGCTCGCAGCAGCCCGTTCGGTCTGCCGAGGAGGAGCGTCGTCTCCAGTTCGACTTCGATTGTGAGGTCAGAGCGCCTTCGCAGCCGCTTTATCGCCTGCTCGACGATCGCACTCAAATCCAGCTCGACTCGTGGCTCCTCGTCGCGACCGATCGTGGCCAGATCGACCAACTCGCTCACCAGATGCGACAGTTCCCCTACTTCAGACGTGAGATCGGCCATCAGTTCGGCGCGGTCCTCGTCGCGGATCGCTCCCAATACCAGCAGTTCGATGTTGGTGCGAAGGCTGGTGAGGGGCGTACGTAGTTCATGGGAAGCGTCGGTGACCAGCCGGTGTTGGCTGCTGCGAGCCTCCTCCAGCGCGGCAAGCATGGTGTTGAACGCAGCTGCCAGACGCCCCAGCTCGTCTTCTCGTCCCAGGTCGATCCGCCCTTCCAAATCGTGCGTTGCTGCCACGTGCTCGGCTGCATCGGTGAGCAACGCCACAGGGCGCAGGCTGCGACGGCTGATGAACCAACCGACCACCGCCGCGGCCGCGGCACCCAGGATGCCCAGAAGGGTCAACCGGAGGCGGAGGCCAGACAGGATGGCGTCGGTTCCGGAAACGTCGCGTGCTACCTGGATGGCCAACCCTGGTCCCAGGTGACGGGTCAGCATCCGGTAATGGACCGAATCCACGGTCACATCGCGCAGCAGGTCGGGGCCGATGTGGGTCGCCAACTCGAGATCCGCCTCATCCACGGGCAGAACGACTCCATATGCCCCGAAGCTCAGCACGAGGCCGCTGGCGTCGACGAACTGGGCGACGGCGTCTTCGCGGATGATGTCGCCTCCCGGCTCGCCCCGGCCGGCTCCCAGCCCTGGGCTACCGAACAGACCCGAGCGCCGTCCGATGTCGTCGAATTCGACCGGCCCGAAGACGTCGACAACAGGGCCTCTTTCGGCCAGAAAGCGATCGACCTCCAGGATTGCTTCGTCCCTGGCAAACCCATAAGCAAAGAATGCAACGACGGCAACCGCCGACCCGACCGCGAGGGCTACGAACGTGGTGAGTCGGGCTCGAAGGCTCACTGCTCGCGGGCGACGTAGCCGACGCCGCGAACCGTATGGATCAGCCGGGGTTCGCCGTTGGCCTCGGTCTTGCGCCTCAAGTAGCCGACGTAGACGTCCAGGGAGTTCGACGAAGTCGCGAAGTCGAATCCCCAGATGCGGTCGTAAATGGTGTCGCGCGACAGCACGATTCCTGAGTTCATCATCAGGAGTTCGAGAAGATCGAACTCGGTCTTCGTCAGATCGACCAGACGCTCGCCGCGTCGCACCGTGCGCGCTGCGGGGTCGAGTGATAGATCAGCGATTCGCAACCCACCGGAATCGGCCGACAGGTCGCGGCGGCGCAGCAGGGCACGGACCCGGGCCAATAATTCCTCTAGGGCGAAGGGCTTGACCAGGTAATCGTCGGCCCCGGCGTCGAGCCCGGCTACTCGGTCGGAGAGTTCGTGCTTGGCCGTCAGCATGAGGATGGGGGTCGAGTCTCCGGCCGCCCGGATCCTTCTGCAGACGGCCATGCCGTCGAGTATCGGCATCATGATGTCGAGAACCATGGCGTCCGGTGGCGCTTGCGCCGCCTCCATCAGGGCCCGCTCACCGTCTTCGGCGGTCGCCACCTCGTATCCCTCGAACTTGAGGGCCCGTTCGATGGACCTCCGCACTGCATCGTCGTCTTCAGCAATGAGCACCCTGTGAGTCACGTGGGCAGAGTACCGACCGATCATGAGAGGTGAGTGAGAGGGCGGTTAGTTGCTGGTGAGAGCGAATCTCAACAAGCTTCCCAGATCGTCCGATCAGAGTTCTCGGCGCGCCGGGTAGCCAACATCAAGTCGACCCCTTTACGATCTGACCGTGAGCCTCTACTCCCGACTTCTTGCCGCGGTC
>Ga0255057_10000427_pt1 | contig 24134 bp, 29 predicted proteins | sample Cases_109_6_MG_FD_189022 | JGI IMG/M metagenome (GOLD analysis project Ga0255057, IMG submission 189022) | Seawater microbial communities from Amundsen Gulf, Northwest Territories, Canada - Cases_109_6 | ecosystem: Environmental > Aquatic > Marine > Gulf | place: Canada: Northwest Territories... | reverse complement strand
TCCGAAGCCCACTACCTTCCAAGTGTCGATCGGATCGTCACAGCAGCCAACAAGACCTTGGAGGAATAGTGGCCCGAGAGTTCAGGCTTCCTGATATCGGAGAAGGCCTCACCGAGGCGGAGATCGTCACGTGGCTGGTGGCCGAAGGTGAGCACGTTGAATCCGACCAGCCGATCGTCGAAGTCGAGACCGACAAAGCTGTAGTCGAGATCCCCTCTCCCTACGCCGGTGTTGTGCTCAGCCACGGTGGCGCCGAAGGTGAGACATTGGCAGTTGGTGCGGTCCTTGTGGTCATTGGCGAAGCAGGTGAGTCGGCGGTCGCAGAATCATCTTCGACTGGGGCGGTTGCAGAACCGACTTCAGTCGGCCACCCGACTTCAGTCGGACACGTCGTGGACTCGGCTCCGATAGTCGGGACGTTGAGCGAAGAGGCCGAGACGATCCAGCCGCCGGTCGAGACAAACGTGGAACAAACTCAGACGGCCGAGGCCCTGCCTGTCGACAAGGTGAAGGCTTTGCCTGTCGACAAAGTGAAGGCCTTGCCCCTTGTTCGCAAGATGGCCAGAGATGCCGGACTCGACATAGAAACGATCACGGGAACGGGTCCCGGAAGGCGGGTGACCCGAGAGGATGTCGAAGCGGCGACCCAACCCGCCCCTTCCCCGACATCACCACCAACTTCTAGCGAAACGGTGGACGAGAAGAGCATCCCGGCTGGAGGGGACAATCGAACCCAGATGTCGCGTCTTCGGCGCACGATTGCGGCCAATATGTCAAAGAGTTGGGCCGAGATCCCACATGTCACCACCTTTGACGATGTCGATGCCACCCGTCTTCTCGAGGTGCGCACAGCCCTGAGTGACCGCCATCAAATCAAGATTCCAGTAGAAGCATTGGTTATCCAGGCAGTGTTGCCGGCTCTGAGCGCTTTCCCTGAGTTCAACTCCACCCTCGATGGTGACGAGCTGGTGGTACACAGATCACATGACATCGGAATCGCGGTCGACACCACTGATGGGCTCATCGTGGCGGTCATCAAAGATGCCGACGCGAGAAGTGTGCTGGAACTCGCCGAAGAGGTAAGACGTCTTGGTGAAGGAGCCCGGGAGAGGACTTTGACACTGGACGAACTCACCGGTCAGACCTTTACCGTTTCGAACATTGGAGCCGTAGGTGGTGGCCACGGCACACCAATCATTCCCTACGGCACAACCGCGATTCTCTCGGTTGGACGGGCCCGGACCAAGCCGATCGTGTACGACGGGGATTTGGCGATTGCCCCGGTCATGCCGCTTTCGATTTCGTACGATCACCGGGTGATCGACGGTGGCACCGGTCGCCGATTCATGGCCCTGGTGATGGAGAATCTCGAAGAGCCTGCTCTTTTCTTGGCTGGCTGATCGTGCCCCACGTTCACGTTCTCGAATATGAAGAGACCACGGGTGTGGCGCGACGGGAATATGACGCTGCTCGTCGTAGGGCAGGTCGTATCTGGAACATCGTCTCCATTCAGAGCCAGTTGCCGGAGGTCATGAGAGACTCGATGCGTCTCTACTCGTCCATCATGTTTGGCCCCTCACCACTCACGCGGGCTCAAAGGGAGATGATCGCGGTGGTGACTTCGGACATCAACGAGTGTCATTACTGAACACTCGCCCACCTCCACGACCTCCGTGATGAGGTTGAAGATCAGGAAATGGTGGATCGGTTCGCCACCGACTGGCGAACCGCCGGGCTGGGACCGGAGACGGATGCTCTTCTTGAATACGCGGAAAAGCTGACCAGTGATCCCTCCTCTGTGAGGGCCGGCGACTTGGCGATTCTCCGTTCCCACGGTTTTGACGACAAGGGCATCTCCAGCTGTGTGCAGGTTGTCGCCTATTTCAACTACATCAACCGAATCGCCGAAGGCTTGGGAGCGTCGTCCGAGGATTGGATCGACGAGGACGGTAGGCCGCAACCCGTTTAGCCTCGTTGGCATGACGAACCAGAAGTCGAAAGGGAAGAAGTCCAAGAAAGACAGGGTTCCTTCGGTCAAGCCCCAGAAGACGACCAAGGAGTTTCAGGGGAGCTTCGGCGGCACCGAGGTCGCATACACCGCCACTGCGGCGACGTCGATCTTCGAGGTGAACGACAAGAAGGCCGAGTTCTTCTACGTCGCCTACACCAGGGATGACGTCGACCCCAGTGACCGTCCGGTCTTGTTCTGTTTCAACGGTGGTCCGGGTTCTTCCACCGTGTGGCTTCACCTTGGTCTTTTTGGGCCCAAACGCATGGAGTTCGACGATGACGGCTTCAAGATTGGGATGCAGGGGAGACTCATCGACAACGAGCACTCCATTCTCGACGTGTCGGACGTGGTGTGTGTCGATGCCATCGGCACCGGATTCAGCACCACAGTCAAGAAGAAAGACGAGGAGGATTTCCACCACTTCAAACACGACGTCGAGGCCTTCAGCCACTTCATCGTCAACTACCTCAATGCCAACGGTCGCTGGGCGTCGCCCAAGTACCTGGCCGGGGAGAGCTACGGCACCCTGCGTGGAGCTGGCATCGCCAATGACCTGCTGGTGAATCACGGTGTTGAGTTCAACGGGATCGTTCTCATCTCGACGATCCTCAACTATCAAACCTCGGCTATCGGCAAGAAGGATTGGATGGTCCACCCTGGCAACGACCTTCCCTTCGCCCTCTACTTGCCCACATACGCTGCGACTGCTTGGTATCACGGTCTGCTTTCCAAGCGATATCAATCGATGTCGCTACGTGATTTCCTCGATGAAGTAGAAGAATTTGCGTTGGGTGACTATTGGCTGGCTCTTGCCAGGGGCGATCGTCTAGAAGACGACGTGCGCAAGGACATGGTCTCCCGGGTGGCGGGTTACACCGGTCTCGGAGAGGAATACGTGGACCGCTATGACCTCAGGATCCACATTCTTCGCTTCTGTAAGGAATTGCTCAGGGACCAACGTCGCACAGTGGGGCGCATCGACTCTCGTTATGTCGGCATCGGCAAAGTGGCCGACGGCGACAACATGGAAGCCGATCCGAGTCTTGACGCCACCGGGGCGGTGGCGACGTCGGCGCTGAATACCTACCTCCGTGACGAACTTGGCTTTGAGGCGGACAAGATTTACAAGATCATGTCGATGAAGGTCAATGAACGGTGGAATTATGAGGATTTCAAGAATCGCTACGTCGACACATCCGAGAAGATGCGCGAGCTGATGTCACGTTCTCCGGGGACGAAAGTGCTGGCGGCGAACGGCTACTACGACCTGGCTACTCCTCATTTCGCCACCGAGTACACCTTCTCACACATGGGTCTCGATCCGGAGCTACGTCCCAACGTCCGGATGGAGTACTACGAAGCCGGTCACATGATGTATGTCCATCTGCCGTCATTGCAGCGCTTGGCAGGTCATCTCCGGGAGTTTGTCGAGGAAACCCAATAGTGGAGATATCCCGGATGTCGGTCGGCGAGCATTTGGCGTCTTTGTCTGAGAACGTGCGTGATCAGATGGTGCTGCTGGACACCGCGATCTCGGATCGTATGAGCGGTGCATCCCGGGTGCTCTACGAGGGCAAGTTTTGGGGTGGCAGCGATCAGAAGATCATCGGATACGGCGAGTTCAGATACACCAATTCGAGCGGGAAGACCGTCAAATGGTTCATGGTGGGGTTGGCTGCACAGAAGAACTACCTCAGCATGTATGTCAATGCCGTCGACGACGACGGCTATGTGCTGGCTCAATACAAAGACCGCTTGGGCAAGGTCAAGGTGGGAAGCGCCTCGATCAGTTTCAAGAACGTCGACGACGTCAACATCGACGTCCTGATGGAGCTGGTGGACGTCGCGGCGACCCAATTGTCCTGAGCGTGTGCAGGTATGGCCCTGACAGGGCCATACCTGCACACGCTCAATACGATGTGGGTGTGACCATGCGTCTTGATTAGGTTCGCAGCATGAGTGATTGCACCAAGCTCGATACCACCTGGCACAAGGTGGCCGATCTCGGCGAACTACCCGAGGGCCGGGTGAAGACGGTTCACGTAGGGCGGCGAAGTCTCGCGCTGGCCCACTATCAAGGGTCCTATGGGGCGCTCGACAACAAATGCCCACATCAAGGTGGGCCCCTCGGAGAGGGCTCGATCGAGCACGGGTGGCTGCGCTGCCCTTGGCACGGCTACGACTACAACCCACTCGATGGCATCCCACCCGAGGGTTTCAGCGATGCACCCACGTGTTTTGCAACTGAGGTGCGCGACGACGGTGTCTATGTTGCCTTGCCGGCTGAAACTGCGCGATCGAGGACCATGAGCGATGTCCTGGTCGAGACGATGGTCAACTGGGGAGTCAACCACGTGTTTGGGATGGTTGGCCATTCCAACCTCGGTTTCGCCGACGCGATGCGCGTGGCCGAGGAGAGGGGCGATCTCACCTACGTCGGGATACGTCACGAGGGGGCGGCCGCCTTCGCCGCCAGCGCCTATGGGAAGCTGACCGGCGAGCTGGCGGCATGTTTTGGAATTGCCGGACCGGGATCAACCAACCTGCTGACCGGCCTTTACGATGCCAAAGCCGACCGTGCACCGGTTCTAGCCCTGTCTGGCCAGGTGGCGTCGAGTGTCAAAGGTCGTGGCGCATTCCAGGACATGGATCTCGAGGCGGCTTTCGCCGACGTTGCCAGATTCAGCGAGACAGTTCACGCCGGCAGTGACGCTGCCGAGTTGATGACCCTGGCGTGCAAGACAGCTTTGGTCGAACATGACGTTGCCCATCTGATGCTTCCAGATGAGGTGCAAGTGATTGAGAGCCGGCGGCCGGCCGGAACAGCAACGGGACGCACCGGGTCCCGGGAGATTGCACCGCCGGCCGCATCCCTCGAAGCCGCGTTGACCATGATTTCTGAGGCCGAGAGGCCGTTGTTCATTGTTGGTGCCGGGGCTCGCCGGCATATGGCCCCGATCGTCGAGTGCGCCGTCACTATGGGAATTCCGATAGTCACCACCTTCAAGGCCAAGGGTCAGATAGGAGACTCACACCCCCTGGGGTGTGGTGTTCTCGGTCGGAGTGGCACTCCCGTTGCCTCGTGGTTCATGAATGAGAGTGACGTGCTCGTGGTGTTTGGAGCATCGTTTTCCAATCACACCGGGATTGCCGAGTACAAACCCATTGTCCAGATTGACAATGATCCGATGGCACTGGGCCGCTTCCATTCTGTGGATGTGCCTGTTCTGGGCGACGTAGGAGTCACGGCACGTCTCCTTCAGGACCGCATGCCTTCGGAGCACATGTTTTCGGATCGAACGGAGGAGGTGGCGGAGAGGTGGGGGATCTGGCGCGAGGAGAAAGCCAGTCGGCGTGGCGATGACTCCGGGGCGGGCGTCAACTCAGCGGCAATCTTCGATTCGCTGTCGCGGCTGGTGGACACCGACGCGGCCATTGCCGTCGACGTGGGCAACAACACGTATTCGTTCGGGCGCTATTTCGAGGTGAGCGAGCAATCGGTGGTGATGTCCGGCTATCTCGGGTCGATCGGGTTTGCGTTTCCTGCCGCCATGGGGCTGTGGGCCGCCGTCGGAGGCAAGCGCCAGGTCATAGCCATTGCCGGTGACGGCGGTTTTGGGCAGTACGCGATGGAGTTCACCACCGCGGTGAAGCACGAGATGGATATCACCCTGATTCTCCTGGTCAACGATGAGCTAGGGAAGATCAGCAAGGAGCAGCGTGGCGCAAGGTATGACGTCTGGCAGACCAGTCTCCACAACCCTGACTTTGCGGAGTTTGCCGAGCTGAGTGGTGGTCGCGGGGTCAGGGTGGGAAACGCGTCGGAGCTCGATTCTGCCATCAGATTCGCCCTCGACCACAAGGGGCCGTCATTGGTCCAGATAGACGCCGACCCGCTTTTGGTCTAACAGTCGGCGAGCACCTCGAGGCCACGGCAAATCTGAAGGAGGGCTGGGAGAAACCCGATCGTGTTGCTGGTTCTTTGGAAAATATCGGGCTTTCGATGGTTGGGAAAAGCCAGGTACCATGCCTTCTCGGACCACATATCTCCTCCGGAGGCATTCTGTCATGAACATCGTCCACATCGTGGGTACCGGCACCATCGGTGAGCCACTGATCGGCCTGCTGGCGGATAACAAAGAGCACTTCGGTATCGAAGAAGTCACCTTCCACAAACGAACCCCACTGGTGACCGAACAGGCCAAGGTCTCCGACCTGGTTCGACGTGGCGCCGTTCTGTGTGTCGACGACAATCGTAAGGCCACTTTCGAAGAGTTGGGTCACTCCCCAAAGTATGAAACCCGCGAGGCTATCGATCGGGCCACCGTGGTTGTCGATTGCACGCCGGTGGGTAATCAGAACAAGGATGAGTTCTACAGCGAGTCCACCGGTCCAATTGGCTACATGGCCCAGGGCTCGGAATATGGCTTCGGCAAGATGTACGCACGAGGCATCAATGACGCAGCCCTCATCCCCGATGAGGACAAATTCATCCAGATCGTCAGTTGCAACACTCACAACATCTCGGTGTTGGTCAAGGCGGTGGGCATGGACCTCGATGGGACGAATCACCTCGAGGATGGCCGGTTCCTCTGTATGAGACGGGCCAACGACATCTCTCAGGACAGCGGGTTCATCGCCAGCCCCACGGTCGGCGGTCACCCTGAGGAGCGTTTTGGCACACACCACGCCCGAGACTCCCATGCCTTGTTCAGCACTCTCGGCTACGACCTCAACCTCTATTCGAGTGCGATCAAACTGAACACTCAGTACATGCATTCGCTTCATTTCTCGCTGACCCTCGACCAGGAGATGACCGTCGACGAGGTCAAGGACCGTTTGATGGAGAACACTCGGATAGCACTGACCCACAAGACATCAGCCAATCAGGTCTTCTCCTTCGGGCGCGACCACGGCTATTACGGGCGGCTCATGAGTCAGGCTGTGATCCCCTTGGACACCCTTGCGGTCCGCAACGGCAATGAGGTCGTCGGGTTCTCATTTACACCCCAGGATGGAAATCCCCTGCTTTCGACCGTCGCCGCACTGCTTTGGTATTTGCATCCCGAATCACGGGAAGATCGGCTCGACATTCTCCGCCGATACCTGTTCGCCGAGATCTAGGAAAATGGACTCCAAGGCCACGGCCTTCGCCGAGGAGGCGATAGGTGCTGTCGGCCGGTTGGACGTGGCGCTGGCGCGCACCTCCGTTGCCCAGGCCTTTGAGGTCGATCAAGACATCGGACCCCTTGCCGACGCCGTCTATCTGGCGTGTGCGGAGATCGAGGAGGAGAACATCGTTAGCACCGCGACCTGGAACACTCTCGCCGACGCAGTTGACTCGGCCGAGCTCCTCTCAGTGGTAGAAGCGACGCGCACCCATTGAGCTTGGGTTGCCGACGCATTTAGTGTCGTTCAGATGACAGGTCCCTCCCTCTGGCTGACAACCCTCGGCTGCGCCAAGAATCAGGTCGATTCGGAGAAGGTGACTGCCATGCTTTCCGAGGCCGGCTACACCTGGGCGGACTCTCCAGAGACGGCTGATGTCGTTATGACCAACACCTGCGCCTTCATCGAGGAGGCCAGGGCAGAGTCGGTCGACACCATTCTGGAATTGGAGGATCGCAAGAGTGCTGGCGCACACTCGATCGTCATCGGATGCATGGCGCAACGTTTCGGTACCGAAGTCGCAGACGCTCTTCCTGAGGTCGACGCCGTGCTGGGTCTCGACCGATACGCAGAACTGGTTGGGGTTCTCGATGACCTGACGAAGTGGCATCCGGTAGAATTGAAGCGGCGTCCTGCAATGGACATTCTGCACGCCACGGGTCGACCGTCCACCGGTCTTCCATATGCGTATTTGAAAGTCGCCGAAGGCTGTAACAAACCATGCACGTTCTGTGCCATTCCCCTGATTCGAGGCAAGCAACGCTCGCGTCGGCCCACCGAGATACGCGAGGAGCTCATCTCATTAACGGACGCCGGAGTGACCGAGGTGATCCTCGTCGCCCAGGATCTCGCGGCATACGGCCGTGACATAGACGCACCAGGTGGTCTCCCGGATCTGCTCACTTTCCTTTCGGACGTGGACGGGCTTCGCCGAATGCGACTTCTCTATCTTCATCCACGCGAGATAAGGGAGCGTCTTCTCGTCGAGATGACATCCAATATCAAGGTGGCCCCCTACTTTGATCTATCACTTCAACATGTTGCTCAACCTCTGCTCCGGGGGATGAAGCGCCCCGGTAACGCCGAGAAGCACCTGGCCCTGATTCACAGGATTAGAGAGCTGGCACCGGACGCAGCGTTGAGGTCTTCGTTCATCGTGGGGTTTCCGGGTGAGACCGAGGCACAAACGGACGAGCTGGAGGAGTTTCTGGAGCAGGCGCGCCTCGACTGGGCCGGTTTCTTCCCCTATTCGGCCGAGCCGGGTACACCCGCTGCCGACATGGACGACCAGATCCCCCGCGAGCTGATCATGACCCGTCTCAGGAGACTCACGTCGATCCAGGAGGAGGTTACGGCTGCCGCCAACGCAGCTTGGCTCGGTCTGGAAGGCGAGGTGCTCGTGGACCAGGTTGAAGATGGGGTTCCCATTGCTCGTTCCTACCGACATGCCCCCGAAATCGACGGTGTCGTGCGTCTCGACGTCGGGAAGCCAGGGGAGTGGCTGAGGGTGGAATATGTGGGGGCCTACGGTCCCGACATGGAGGGAATGGTCCTGTGATCGTCGAGGTCGTCGCGGTAGGTACAGAATTGCTGCTTGGTCAGATCGTGAACACCAATGCTTCTCACATAGCGGCTGCCTTGGCGGAGCGTGGATTCGACTCCAATTACCAACAAGTTGTGGGGGACAACCACGACCGTCTCACCAAGGCCATCGAATTGGCGGTTGGTCGATCAGACGCAGTCATTATCACCGGCGGGATTGGTCCCACCCAGGACGATCTAACCCGCGAGGCGGTGTGTGCGGCTACCGGCCTCGAGATGGAGTACAGCGAGTCTTATGGGGACCACTTGCGACGGTGGTGGGAGAGTCGGGGGCGGGTGATGCCGGAGTCGAATCTTCGTCAGGCCCAGCACCCTGCGGGAGCAGAGCTCCTGATGAACCCAAAAGGTACCGCACCCGGTTTGATGATCAATCATGACGACACCTTGATCTTCTGTGTGCCTGGTGTGCCCGCCGAGATGGAATATCTGCTCGGGGAGGAGGTGCTTCCCCGGCTGGCCGCTGCTGCCGGCAAAGCCTCAGTCCTGTCCAGCCGACTCTTGCGGACATGGGGTCAATCTGAGTCTGCCGTGGCCGAGATGCTCGACGATGTCTATCGAAGCTCCACCAACCCTTCACTGGCCTTTCTCGCTTCGGGTGGCGAGATCAAGATCCGGATCACGGCCAAAGCCGACGATCAGGTTTCGGCTGATGCCCTGATCGCCCCGATGGAAAGTGAGGTGCGAACTCGCCTTGGTGACGCGGTGTTCGGTGTCGACGATGACACGATCGAGCGGGTTTTGCTGCGGCTGCTGGCTGATCTCGATTACACGATTGCCAGCGCCGAGTCGATGACGGGCGGGTTGGTGGCTGCCGCGCTCACCTCTCTGCCGGGCTCCTCGACCGTAGTGAGGGGTGGTTTGGTTGCCTACCACTCTGAGCTCAAGCAGTCGTTGCTCGGTGTTGCCGACACTTCCACGGTGGTGACCACTGAGACGGCGGAGGCCATGGCAGACGGTGGTCGACGACTCCTCGGTGCGGACGTGGTGGTGTCAGTGACCGGATCGGCCGGACCTCAGCCTTTGGAGAAGCCGCCCGGGACGATGGTCATTGGTGTTGCCACCCCGGACCACACTCAAGCCAAGGAGTTGAGAATGGTTGGAGACCGGGAGCGTATCCGGACCTATGCAGCCACCAGTGCTCTACATTTCACCCGTTTGGCGTTGATCGGAAAGTGGTGGAAGCCATAGGGAGTGTGTTTGTCGCCCTTCCGCTGCCGCCGGAGATCAAGCTTGCGTTGATGGCTCGGATCGAGGTGCTGGATATCCCTGGCAAGCTGGTACCGCCTGAGAACTTGCATCTCACGGTCCGTTTCCTCGGTTCAGTCGATCAAGTCACCTATGAGCGATTCTTGGCTTCACTGTCAGAAGCCGAAATGCCGAAATCCTTCACGATTCGATTGGGGGCCTTTGGTGGGTTTCCCAAGCCAATCAAAGCAACAGTGGTGTGGGTTGGCATCGAGGATGGGCTCGCCGGTCTCGGTGCCATCAATGAGATAACGGAGAGTGCGGCCCAGTCGGCCGGTCTTGCGGCCGAGGAGCGCCGGTTTCGGCCTCACCTCACCATGGCCCGGGTTCGTCCCCAGCGCGATATCAGCCACCTACTCCAGGAGGAAATTGGCTTTGGATGGGAGGCGAGCGAAATCGCGGTGTACCAAAGCTATCCGGGTGGCGGAGGGGTCCGCTATGAGGTGTTGGAGTGGTTCTCCCTCTAGAACCCAGAGCCTATGTCGAAAACCACCATGCGAACATGTGTTCGGTCTAAGCTTTGAGAATTCTTGTCAGAGCTACCCGATACGGTGATATGAAATGAGCCAGGAAAGAAGCGACGTGGAACGCGATAAAGCACTCGACATGGCGGTCAGCCAGATTGAGCGACAGTTTGGCAAGGGCGCCATCATGAAAATGGGTGAGGCCGCACAACGCAGAGTCGACATCATCCCGACCGGAGCGTTGTCTTTGGATCTCGCCCTGGGTATTGGAGGTGTACCCCGTGGTCGTGTTATCGAGATCTACGGGCCGGAAAGCTCGGGCAAAACCACCCTTGCCCTTCACATCGTCGCTGAAGCACAGCGCAATGGCGGTATCGCAGCCTTCATAGACGCCGAGCACGCCCTCGACCCGATATATGCCAAGGCGATTGGTGTTGACGTCGACGAATTGCTGATCTCCCAGCCCGATACCGGTGAGCAGGCCCTCGAAATTGCGGACATGCTGATTCGCTCAGGTGCTCTTGACGTTGTGGTCATAGACTCGGTGGCGGCCTTGGTCCCCAGAGCCGAAATCGAAGGCGAAATGGGTGATAGCCACATGGGTCTTCAGGCTCGTTTGATGTCTCAGGCCCTGCGCAAGCTGGCGGGAACCTTGAGCAAATCGAAAACTACTGCAATCTTCATCAATCAATTGCGAGAGAAGATCGGTGTGATGTTCGGTTCACCAGAGACAACTCCCGGTGGTCGGGCACTCAAGTTCTATTCGTCGATGCGTCTTGACATCCGTCGTATCGAAGCGATCAAAGATGGCACGGACAACGTCGGAAACCGGGTTCGTGTCAAGGTCGCCAAGAACAAAATGGCTCCACCCTTCCGTTTGGCCGAATTCGACATCATGTTCGGGCACGGAATCTCTCGTGAGGGGAGTCTCCTCGACGTGGCTGTTGACAACGGTGTTGTCAACAAGAGCGGTGCTTGGTTCACCTTCGACCAGGATCAATTGGGTCAGGGGCGAGAAAATTCGAAACGCTTCCTTCGCGAGAACCCGGAGTTGGCGATGCAACTCCAGGCCAAAGTGTACGAGGCCGTTGGCATGACCGAGAGTTCCGATGATTCAGAGGAATCGGAAGAAGTGCCCGAAAAGAGTGACGCTGTCGAAAACGAAAGTTAGGGCAAGGGCCACGGAATGTGAATTTGGCGCGTGGGTGGGGTCACTCGGAGAATTTCGCGATCTTTCTAGTGATGCCACTGCCCCAGGGCGGCTACCATTGGTATCTCACACGAAATAGCTTTGAATCAGAAACGTCGGAACCTAAAGGACATGTACAGGAGGAGCGAACGAGAATCAGGGTGAATTAGCCCTTTCCAGTTAGCTGCTTTTCGTGTGCCGGGCCTCAGCGCTCGGCCACACTGTGTTTTGGGTCCCGCAGGGAAGGGACCACGATGAGTAATGCCGTGGTGATAGGACTGGCAGTTCTTGGGGTTGCCATCGGTCTCGGGTTTGGTTACCTGGTTGCCCGATTGTCCATCGCTCGTCGCCGTGAGCGCGACGGTGTATCTGCCGAAGACCTGGTCGTCAGTGCTCGCGCAGACGCCCTACGCATCTTGGGGTCTGCCGAGGACGAAGGGCGGGCCAAAGCAGAGGTTTATAGAGAACGTGAAGAGGAGGCGATGACACATCGTCGACTCGAACTATCCAATCTCGAATCACGGCTCGGTCAGCGCGAAGAAACCCTCGAACAGCGTGCCTCCAACCTGGCCCAGCGTGAGACGATTCTGATCGACCGCGAAGACGAATTGACGGAATCTCGGGGCGAGTTGGAAAGGCTCAAGGAGGATGCTCGTTACCGTCTGGAGCAGATTTCCGGCATAGATGTTTCTGCAGCCAAAGACGAGATGCTGGAACAGGTCGAGGATGAGGCTCGGCGCGAGGCAATGATTGTGGTTCGGGATCTCGAGATCAAGGCACGTGAAGAGGCCGACCGGAGGGCTCGACGTATCCTGGCAACCGCTATCCAGCGTCTCGCCTCGGAAGTTGTCAGCGAGTCGACCGTGTCAGTTGTCGAGTTGCCGTCCGATGAGATGAAAGGTCGCATCATCGGTCGGGAAGGACGCAACATTCGCCATCTCGAGTCGGTAACCGGTACCAACCTCATCGTTGACGACACACCGGAGGCGGTTTCTGTCAGCTCCTTCGATCCGGTGCGGCGCGAGGTTGCCCGGATCACTCTCGAGAAACTGGTGTCGGACGGTCGGATCCACCCGGCATCAATCGAGGAAGCACACGAAAAGGCCAAGGCCGAGGTTGAGACATCGATCAGAGACGCCGGGGAGTGGGCGCTCGTCGAAGTTGGTGTATCTCGGATGAACTCCGAGCTGATCACCCTGATGGGGCGGCTCAAGTACCGCACCTCATACGGTCAAAACGTCCTCAACCACTTGGTGGAAACGGCTCACATCGCCTCGATGCTGGCCTCGGAACTCAACATCGACCCGGCACCCGTGAAGCGAGCAGCTCTGCTCCATGACATTGGAAAGGCTGTTACGCATGAGGTGGAGGGTTCTCATGCGCTTATTGGTGCAGAGATCGCCAGACGCTTTGATGAGGACCCAGCCGTTGTCCATGGAATCGAGGCCCACCACAACGAAGTGGAGCCGAGAACCGTGCTCGCGGTCATCGTCCAGGCGGCTGATACCGTGTCGGCCGCGCGACCTGGTGCTCGTCGAGAGAGCCTGGAAGGTTATGTCAAGCGTCTCGAGCGTCTCGAGAGCATTGCCCTGGAGTTTTCGGGCGTCGAAGAGGTGTATGCCCTCCAAGCGGGACGAGAGGTGCGAGTGATGGTCGACCCCGGCGCCGTATCCGACCTTCATGCTCGGGAGCTTTCCCGCGCGATCTCACGTAAACTGGAGGAAGACCTCCAATACCCGGGACAGATCCAAGTAACCGTCATCCGGGAGTTTCGGGCAACCGATTACGCACGTTGAGGTCGTTCACCTCATGACCCAAGTCCTACTTCCAGAGCCAACTATCCGTAACCAGGTGTGGCGTGCCCCGACCCGGGTTGGCAAGAAGTACCTGGTTCGCACGTTTGGCTGCCAGATGAATGAGCACGATTCAGAGCGGATAGCGGGACAGTTTGAGCTCGATGGGATGACCGCCACCAGCGATCTCGATAACGCCGACGTCGTGTATGTGAACACTTGCACCATCAGGGAGAACGCCGACAACCGGATGTACGGCAACATCGGCCAATTGAAGGCGATCAAAGACATCAACCCTGAGATGCTTCTGGTTATCGGTGGGTGTGCCGCCCAGAAGGACCGGGAACTTATCAGGGAAAAGGCACCTTGGGTCGATGTCGTCATGGGAACACACAATCTGGACCGTGTTCTCGACCTGATTGACCATGCCGAGCATTGGGGTCCCATCACCGAGGTGGTCGACGAGCTTCAGGCCATGCCCAGCTCTCTTCCGGTTCGTCGGGAATCGACTCACTCCGCCTGGGTGACTATCCAGGTGGGTTGTAACAACAGCTGCACCTTCTGCATCGTTCCTTCAGTGCGGGGGGACGAGATTTCACGTCGCCCCGGCGACATCATCCGCGAAGTCGAGAGTCTCTCGAGAGACGGTGTTGTTGAAGTCACCCTTCTCGGGCAGAACGTCGATACCTATGGTCGAGATCTGGCCATCGACGGACACCGTCGGCCGATCTTCGGCGAGCTCCTGCGCCGGGTCGGGGATGTGGAGGGAATAGAGAGAGTCCGTTTCACAAGTCCCCATCCCAACGACTTCAGGGAGGATGTTGCCCTGGCGATGGCTGAAACGTCGTCTGTTTGTGAGCAGCTCCATTTTCCCCTTCAGTCAGGGTCCGATCGGATTCTTCGGGAGATGCACCGCGGCTACACCCGACGCAAGTACAAGGAGCGCTTGGCGATGGCCCGAAAAATTATTCCGGGGCTCGCGGTGTCGACCGACGTCATAGTGGGATTTCCCGGAGAGAGTGACCAGGACTTCGAGCTCACAATGGAATTGGTCGTGGAGGCCAGATTCGATCAAGCCTTCACATTCATCTTCTCTCCACGACCCGGGACCCGTGCCGCCCTCATGACCGACAAGTTCGTGCCCACTGAGGTGATCCAGGAGCGTTTCGAACGGCTTGTGGAAACTCAGAACAGAATCTCTCACGAGTTGAATCAAAGACTGGTCGGCACTCGAATGAGTGTCCTGTGTGAGGGGCCATCGAAGAAGCGGGCCGAGGTTGCCACCACACGCTCTCGGACGGGCAAGATTGTTCATGTCGAAGGTGAGTATCCGTCAGGGTCGTTCATCAACGTCGAAATCACATCGGCAGCACAGCACTATCTGGTTGGGACCCCAGTCTGAGTCGAGTGTTCGCGATTGTCGGCCCAACCGCGTCGGGCAAGACAAACGTGGCCATCGAGGTAGCCAAACATCTCGGCGCCGAGGTGATCTCGGTCGACTCGATGCAGGTCTACCGGGGGATGAACATCGGTACTGCCAAACCAAATTCCATCGAACGGCGTGATGTCGTTCACCACATGATCGACGTCGTTTACCCTGAGGAGGAGTTCTCAGTTGCCGAGTTTCGACAACAGGCTCGGAAGATAATGGAGAGATCTGAGGTTCCGCTGCTAATCACGGGCGGTTCAGGCCTCCATTTCCGTGCCCTCGTCGATCCGATGAGCTTCGCTCCAACGGACCCCACGCTGAAGACCGAACTCGAAGCGACCTCTGCCGCGGAGTTGGTGGCCGAACTCGTGGATGTCGATGATGGGGCTGGTCGCCATGTTGACCTTGGTAACCCTCGACGGGTCCTGAGGGCTATTGAGATTGTTCGTCTCACCGGCGAGACACCATCACAGCGCGCAATGTCGGCGGAGGCGGAGGACTTGCGCAGGTACCGGTCAGAGGTCGATTTCACCGCGGTGGGTATCGATGCTGGAGAGGTTCTCGATGACCGAATCGAAGATCGGCTGAAGCAGATGCGAGCTGGTGGTTTGGTTGACGAAGTCAAGACCTTGCAAAACCGCTTGGGGCGGACCGCATCTGCGGCGGTTGGTTATCGAGAGCTTCTTGATCACTTCAAAGGAAACTCTCCTGTTGTGGAGGCCCTCGATGCTATCTCGAGAAACACAAAGAAACTTGCCAAGAAACAGCGAACCTGGTTTCAACGAGATCCCCGGATACGCTGGATACCCTGGTTCGATCATAGTGATGAACGGGTGGCACGGACTCTGGAGGCCCTGAGATGAGAAATCTCTCTTTCACCAAAATGCAAGGTCTCGGCAATGACTTCATCGTGCTCGATGGACCAATGCAGCTGTCAGCAGAGGAGATCGTGGAACTCTGTGACCGCCCATTCGGTGTTGGCGCCGATGGCGTGCTGATCGTCACCAACCTGGATCCGGTACGCATGGAGTATTGGAACGCCGACGGCAGTCCGGCGGAGATGTGTGGCAACGGGCTTCGGTGTGTTGCTCGCTACGTCTACGACAAAGGATGGACCATGGATCGCAACTTCGCTGTGGCCACTGCGGTAGGCGCCAGGGGAGTGAGGGTTTTGGAGAATGAAATCGAGGTCCAGTTGGGACGTCCAAACGTGACTGGACACGCCAACATCAATGGGGAAAGATATCACCTGATCGATGTGGGGAACCCCCATGCGGTTCTCATCGTCGATGACCCCGCTGCCCTGGATGTGGCAGCAATGGGGGAAAGACTTCAGACCGAAGAGATGTTTGAAAACGGAACCAACGTCGAGTTTGTTTCCATTGTCGACCGAGCCCTACGGATGAGAGTGTGGGAGCGGGGCGTGGGTGAGACTTTGGCCTGTGGCTCGGGCATGGTCGCGGCCGCCTTCGTTGCTACCAAGACGGATGGACTGGACGGGCCCATCAACGTTGAGGTTCCGGGCGGTACCGGTGAGGTTGAGTTTCGGGACGGAATGGCGTGGTTGCGAGGCCCTGCCGAATACTCTTTCAGGGGTAACGTCGGAGAACGCTGACGACCTTGCCGATCAATTCGACGCCTTCGGTGAACACCATCGGCTCGTACGCCGGATTTTCCGAAACCAGGATCACCTTGCCCGCTTCCCGCCGCAGTCTCTTGATGGTCGCTTCCTCGCCATCGATGAGGGCAGCGACTATTTCCCCGTCCTCGGCGTCACTTTGGCTGTGTATGGCGACCAGATCACCTTGGTGAATACCCGCGTCGATCATTGAATCACCTTTGACCTCGAGCAAGAACACCGGCCCTTCGCCGACGAGTTCTGTCGGTAGTGGCATTACGTTTTCGACCTGTTCTACGGCCAGGATGGGGGTGCCGGCGGCGATCCGACCCAGGACCGGGATATCTCGGGTGCGACGGTCGTTCATTGCTGAGCCTCTGGGTTCATCCATGATCATGATGGCTCGTGGTTTCGAGGGATCTTTCTTGATCATGCCCGCCTTGACAAGCGAGTTGAGATGGGAATGGACGGTGGACGGTGAGCTGAGACCGACCGCATCGCCGATCTCCCGAACCGAGGGCGGGTAACCGCGGTCGTTGACTGTTTGCTTTATGTAGTCGAGCACTTGCTGTTGACGCTCGGTGAGCACCTGACTCCTCCTCGAACTGGTGTTCGCACAGATTAACCCAAACATGTGTTCGATGCAGGTATCTTGCTCGAAGATGCGAATCCTTCACGTCGCCGAGCCCGAGGCATGGGCAGCCAGGACCGATGTCTATGTGACCGCCGATCTCGAGGCCGAAGGCTTCATCCATTGCTCAGCAGAGAAGCAACTGACGGGGGTTGTTGATGCCTTCTACAAGGGCCGGACAGGGTTGATCCTCCTCACGATCGAGCAGACCGCTCTGGGCGAGACCCTCGTCTATGAAGACCTTGACGACATGGGAGAAGAATTTCCCCATGTCTATGGGCCCATTCCAGTCGGGGCGGTCGTCGAGACCCGGTCCTTTTCTGCTCTCTGACTTCGGGCTTGACAGCGAACAACTGTTCGATACACTATCGAACGCACGTTCGGTCAAGCCGAATGTCATGCAACAAATAGCGGGTCCGATCAGGAGGAAACAATGCAGATGGCACCAGGTCAGCCGACCGTCCGGCTGTCCGTCATCCTTGCCGCCATCTTGACCGTGTTCCTTCTGGTCGGCGGGCCCGCAGACGCCGAAAGTCCACCAGCGCCGGCAACTGAGTTTGTGGTGTCTTCCGGTGACACATTGTGGTCCATTGCCGAAGGTCTGGTGGGCCCGGGTGACGATGTACGTGTGGCAATCGGGGAGATACTCGAGGCCAGTGAACTCACTGCAAGTGGTATCTATCCGGGACAGGTCCTTCTGATTCCACAGCGTCTTCTTATTCCGAACGGCTGAATGAGTCGTGACGGTTTACGCTGCGGCGATGCTTTGTCCTTCATGTAACGCAACCGATACAAAGGTGATCGACAGCCGGCCGGCAGAGAACGGATTGTCCATCCGTCGACGACGCCAGTGTGATGATTGCGGTCATCGTTTCACCACCTATGAGCGGCTCGAACCACAGCTGATGGTGCGTAAGCGCAACGGTCTTCTTGAGGCGTTTTCTGCGCCAAAACTTGCTTCGGGGATCTCGGCAGCTCTGGCGGCCCGCCCCGTTTCGGGCTCGGACATTCAGACGCTCGTTGAAGATGTTGAAACTCATTTGCGTTCAATGGGAGCCCAGGTGACATCGGAGGAGATCGGTCACGAGGTTCTCAGCCGTCTTCGCCGATTGGACGAAGTTGCCTATTTGCGTTTCGCCTCGGTTTACAAGGAATTCCAGGGAGCGGCCGATTTCGAGAGGGAGATGGCCGAGTTGGAGTCAGCCGAGTAGGAGGTTGATCGCCTCGGCGGCCTTCATGAACTGGGTCCTGGCAGCCGCTGACATCTCATCGAACTCGGTGATGAGCATGAGCCCGCCATCCCCGAGTCTGGAATCGAGTTCGTGTACGACGAGGGCAGCGCCCTCAGGATCGTCGAGCCGTAGGGCATCTAGATATCTGGTCTGAAGAGCATCGAGGTCTCCGGAGATGAGGGAGAGCTCGTCACCTAGGCGACCCATGATTCCGCTCGGGAGGGCGGTTGCCACACCCTGGAAACGAGTTTGCCATATTCCGAATACCGCCGCCGCATCGTCCAACCCGATCGCATCGGGGTCAGTCTCAAATTGGGGAGCTTCAAGTAGTGGTAACACCGCCGAGCGATAGGCATATGCGTTATTCAGAATGCGTGTGCCTTCGAGGGACTGGCCGGCGATCTCTGCTGCAATTGATCGTTCGTTGCTGAGAGTGTTGGGAAGGGTGCCTGCGACTTCGAATAGGGACCTAGCGCTGGTGTTGACTAGAGCAAGTTGGGATGTAGTGGATCCGACCTCCGCCAAGTCCAAAGCCAAAATGGCTACGATTGTCGGCTGTAGAGTCGCCGCGGTTTCGACGAGCTCATCATGAGCGGCCCTGGTGGCGACGGTGGGCTGTTGGTAGAGCCAATAGCCGATGCCGGTGACACCGAATGCAATCATGAGAATCCCGGCCATGAAACCCCATCTGACATTGCTTTTGACAAGTTTCTGGGCGACTTCGGTTGGTGTCCAGTCGGCGAAGGGATCGTGGCGAGGTGGTCCAACAGGCTGACCAACTGGAGGCGGCTCGAAAGTCGTCCAACTGTCGACCGTGGCGGGGCTCTCCATGAATCCGAACAACTCCATCGAAGCCAGACGGAAGCGATGACGGGGAGGAGCAGCAAGATGCTTGGGACTACGTGATGTGGCACTCATCGGGTGTACCTGCTTACAGTCGCTTCGTCATCCCGCCCGATGTCCCACGACACCATGCAGATTAGCTTTGTCCGACTTGATTCAGAACTACCAGTTCCCACAACTGGTCATATCGGCGATGCAGCGGTCGATCTTCACTCTCGTGTTGATGTTGTGTTGAAACCTGGCGAAAGAAGTGCCATCCCTACCGGACTGGCGGTCGCCATCCCCGAGGGATACGCCGGTCTTGTCTTGCCACGCAGCGGTCACTCCATGCGTTGGGGTGTGGGGGTGGTCAACGGGCCTGGTCTCATCGACTCCGGATATCGAGGCGAAATCAGTGTCTTGCTGATCAATCACGGTCAAGAGACGGTGACATTCGAGCGTCGGTCCCGTATCGCTCAACTGGCTGTGGTCCCGATGCCTACGGTTGACTGGGTGGAGGTTGATGACCTCGATGAGACAAGTCGAGGAAGCGGCGGATTCGGATCCACCGGCGTCTGATGACCTTTCGGTTGGCGGGAACGGTTGGCTAGAATTTCGGGTTCATCGCGGAAGTAGCTCAGTTGGTAGAGCGCAACCTTGCCAAGGTTGAGGTCGCGGGTTCAACTCCCGTCTTCCGCTCCAGACGGTCGTGTTCGGCCGCCACTGGCGACGTGGCCGAGTGGTTAGGCGCGGGTCTGCAAAACCCGTTACACCGGTTCAATTCCGGTCGTCGCCTCCATGCAAATACCCCAGCGATTGACTGGGGTATTCGTTGTTTATGACCCGATTGATCTCAGCTCGATCGGCGGTTTGGTCCGCTTTTGGTCCGCATGAGAAGCGGACCAGATCTCATCAAGGGCATCCGCGAGCCGATCCGACTCATCGGGGAAGAGATGCCCGTACAAGTCGAAAGTGGTCTTAATCGACGCATGCCCGAGCTGTCTGCGGACCAGTTCACCGTTCGGGTTCGCTCGTATCATCGCTGCGGCGGCCGAATGTCTGAGATCATGCGTGCGGAAGCTGGTGTCGAGATCTGACCGGATGAGTGCGGGTTTGAGAATGTGATTCGCGAAGTAGGCAGCGGTCACTCGATGTCCCGTCGAGGTGGTGAATGCAAGCCCGTCTCGCTCACCCGGGAAGGCGGTTAAATGGTCATTCAGAGCCGCTGCGAGATGCCGCGGGATCGCTACATGCCGGTCCTTGCCGCTCTTCGGTGTCGATGTGATCCATTCGGAAGGTTCACCGGGGCGTTGCACTTTGGCGACAGCTTCGAAAATGTGGAGTCTTTGCCTGATCACGTCGATTGCTCTGCGTCTCAAAGCTGCTGCCTCACCGATCCGAAGTCCTGCAACACCAAGCGTTAACAACATCGCCCGATATCGAGGGTTCACGACATCCGCGAGCGTCCCAACCTGATCTGGGGTGAAGTGGAGCTGCTCTTCGGTCCTGGCTTTCGGTAATTGGATGTCTGTGGCTGAGTTCGTCTTGAGGATTCCATGTGTGACGGCGGTGGAGAGCAGTCCGCTCATCGCATGGGCAATGTTGCGCACCGTGTTCGGCGAAAGACCACTGGAAACCATTTCAGCGACCCAACCCTGCAAGTCAGCGTGGGAGACCGCAGACAGCGGCAACGGCCCGAACCGCGAGATGATGTGTTTGCCGAGAATCCGCTCATATCCGGCCAGCGTCGAAGGTTTCAGATCGACTCGAGTCGACAGCCACACAGGAGCGAAGGCAGCCACTGTTGTCAACCTCCCAAGCGTCGGGTCATGCCACTCACCACGATCGAGCTGTGTCTCAGCGTCACGTCGTGCGCGATCGGCGTCGATCTTCCGGCTGAACACACCAGCCGACCTTTCACGCCCAGCGGGGTCGTAGTAGAGAACCTGCCATTTGTCGCGGTGTTTGCGGATCCAGGCCATTAGAGGTCACCTTCTCGTTCGAGAATGTCTCGGCTTTTATCGGTGATCGTCCCGCCTGCGCGACCTTGCCCCGCTGAGGTGAGGTATCCCTCTACTCGAAGGTCTCGCACATATCCCGAGATCGTATGGGCGCTCTTGCCTGTGACCTCGGCGAGGTCTTGATGCACTCTGTTTCCGGATTGACTTTCTCGGGTCAGCGCTTCGTATGAAGCTGCAAGGCGTGCTTTGGTCAGCGGGTCTCTCGCGGTTCGAGATCCCGGTTGGAATGAAGCTCTCAATGCTTCGAGCGCTGACGCTGCTCTGATTGGCAGATTGATCGCGTCTGCTTCTGTGAATTGGTTGAGGAAAGCAGCTCGGATCTCGCTGATCCTGACGTTTTTGAGGACCGCTGGTGTAACGCCCGGTTCATTTCTACCCTTTGTGACGATCCCGTTCGATAACCATGGCGCAGCATCAGCATCAGCGTCGACTGGAGATAGGGGGACCGCACAGCGTGAGATGACGAGGTCGGTTATGACCCAGCCACTCGACTCTTCCGAAACGTGGACTGAGGTTGTGTATCCTTCCTTGGGGTAGTCGTCGAGTTTGCTCCAAATCCAATAGCGGGCAGTCTGATCGCGAACGAGAACATCGTCGTCTGGATGGGTCCGAACCTTCGAAATCTCGGACAAGGGAGGGGGCCGGTCCGGGTTGTATGCCCTCCACCGTCCGCCCGTTTTCAGGCGGTACTGCTTCCTTGGTTGAGGTGTCATCGTGTCTCCTTGTCGTGCTGCGTCACAACCTTGGGGTTTCTAAATCCTGTCGAATACCCTAGGTGGCACTACCCATAGTATCACCATTTGGACTACGTTCGTCTTCCATGACGGTACGTGATGCAGTGAAGACAGAAATGGCGAAGCGTCCGCCACTTCCCGAGCTGTCGCAACTCAAGACGCTAAGGAAGAAGGCGGGTCTCACCCAGCAGGCGGTTGCTGACATTGTCGTTGTGTCCAGGGAGATGATCTCTGCATACGAGACAGGGAGGGCAGAACCAACCGGTGAATGTCGACTTCGCTACATCGAGGCGTTGGACGTGATGCGACAGGAGACCGCACCGTGAGCCTTCCCGAGCAGCTCCTCGATGACGCTGCGCTCGGCATGTTCCTTGGTGGAAAATCGCCAGCTGCGGTCCGCCAGTTGCGCCACCGCAACCCGTCAGCCCTGCCTCCCTCAATCCGAGTAGGCGGTCGGGTGATGTACGACCCGAGAGACATCGAGGCGTGGCTTGTTGAAAAAAGAGAGAGCACCGCCGAAGCGGTCCTCTCTCAATCGCAGCACTTACAAAGAAGTGCACCGTGAAGGCTAGCGCCCGGGGTGGACATATTCGATGGCGGTCTTGAAATGGCTCAGCGCGGTTTTGTCCTCAAATGGCAGCGGACGGTCATCGCGTTTCTGCTTCGTGACTCGCCATCGAATCACAGTTCTGTCTTGGCACTGACTGCGGTTCTGGTCGCCTATGCCGACGCTGACGGATCGAGCTGCTACCCGAGTCTTCGCACGATGAGCCGCGACGCTGGGATGCACCACGAAACCGTGACATCGGCTCTCGGGTACTTGGGCGATGCCGGGCTGTTGGAGCATGTTCGCAATCGGGCCAGGGGTCTCCGTGAGTGGAATCTCACGTTCCCCCAGAATTCGGATAAACCGAACACTGAGCCTGTGGATAACACCTCAGAGTTCGGGTCAGAGTTCGGGTCAGAGTTCGGGTCATTCGAAACAACCTCCGTAGACCTCCGTAGACCTCCTAAGAGGCAGCAGCAGAGCTTCGCCGAGTTCAACGCCGACAGGTCACGTTCCGACGCCAAAGGTCAACAAACGAACGGGACCAAGGTCCGTTCCATCGATGGGCTTGCTCAAGCGATTGCCAAACGCTCCGACTTTGTCGAGGAGTCTCGCCATCAGTGGGAACACCTTGATTGCCCTGACTGCGATCAGGGCTATCGATTCGTGTACGCACCCGGTTCGGGATCAGTGGCCGTCAGATGCACCACCAAACAAGGAGAGGAACACGAATGACATCTAAGCAAGTGCCGTCCCGGCTCCCCGCTATGTCGCTGAATGTCCGGTGATGTCATACCTATGAAGGGTTCATGGGCCAAGGCCGCTCTAGTTATTGCATCCGGTGGGACCACCACCGACGCCGGGAAAGCAGCCGGGGTGACCAGTCGCACCGTCCAAAGGTGGCGCGCGGATGAGGTCCAATTCGCCGATGCTGTTGCCGACGCCCGCAAGGAGTTCCTAGACGATGCCGCGGGGATCTTGGCGCAGATTTCCACCAAGGCCGCTCAGAAGCTCGGCGCAATCATCGAGGACTCCGACGACCGCCTTGCCCTCGCCGCCGCCCGGGTCGTTTTGGATATGGCCTCCCGGTACCGCCAAGACCAATCCCTAGAGAACAGGCTCAACGCCCTGGAAATGGCCGCGGGTTTGCGAAGGTGAACCGAGACCAACGCCTCAACTGCCTCGAGGACCATTACGGGTTGACCACCTCTCCGTTGCTTACCGCCCAGCTCGTGACGCACGCCCTCGACGCTCTCAAAAAGGCCAACCAGGACGACACCAACCTCACTCACGTAGACGGGTTTCCGATGGAGTTGATCGACAAGTGGGTGAGGTCCGAACTAAAGCGGTTGCAACTACTGGGACAAAAGTGACTGACCACCAAACGGAGCGAGCCATTGCGAAGACGGCAGTCCCGGCCCAAACCAAATCATTCTCAATGTCGAACTCATAATCAGAGAAAGCTGCGGATGCGAAGGTAAGAAGCGAATAACAGCTCCCCGCACATAACGGCACTTATGTGTGCCTGCTACTTGGTGTGGATCCGCTTGTAAGGCTCGTCGCCGACTGTTCGGATTGCGGTGCGGCCGATTTGGTTTGCCTTGAGAATGCTGTCTCTGATGTGCGT
>Ga0255057_10000426_pt1 | contig 24153 bp, 25 predicted proteins | sample Cases_109_6_MG_FD_189022 | JGI IMG/M metagenome (GOLD analysis project Ga0255057, IMG submission 189022) | Seawater microbial communities from Amundsen Gulf, Northwest Territories, Canada - Cases_109_6 | ecosystem: Environmental > Aquatic > Marine > Gulf | place: Canada: Northwest Territories... | reverse complement strand
GTCTTTGGGTCGTGAAAGAGGAATCCAAGTATTTTGGCGACACAGTTGTATTCGATGGCGAGCAGGCGCCCGACGGTGCTCGCGGCCTGGCTCGCGTCCCTGATTCTCAGATCGAGGATGTCATCGAGTCGGCTGAGGAATGCCCGGGCGAGTGCATAATGATCGAGCCGTATCAGGAGTCAGCGGTCCACTCGAGCTAGTGATCACGCTCACTTTTCTGCACTCCTCCGAGAAGACATCGCCCTGCTGGGGTGACTCCGCAGACAACTACTCTCGCTAGCCATGCAAACATTGGGAACGCGTCTCGACACGCGCTCCGAGGAGTATCAAGCCAACCGAGTCGTGATGGAGGAGAAACTCGCCGAGTTCGAGGCGCTTCAGGACCAAGCCCGTGAGGGCGGCGGCGAGAAGTACATTGAGCGTCACAGACAGCGGGGCAAGCTGCTCGCAAGGGAGCGTATCGAGCTCCTGATTGATCGCGATTCGCATTTTCTCGAGCTGTCCACCCTCGCAGCGTGGGGATCGGACAAGCCGCTCGGCGGCAATGTCGTCACGGGGATCGGTGTGATCAACGGTGTCGAATGCGCAATTCTCGCCAACGATCCAACAAGCCAGGCTGGGGTCTTCAACCGGTTCACTCTGGCCAAATCACTCCGGATCATGGACATCGCGATGGAGAATCGTCTACCGCTGATCAACCTCGTCGAGTCGGGTGGCGCCGATCTCCCCGACCAAGCCGACGTTTTTTTGGTCGGAGGGAAGTGGTTCCGAAATCTCACACGGCTCTCCAAAGCCGGCATCCCCACGGTCTCGCTGGTCTTTGGCAGCTCCACAGCTGGTGGCGCCTACTTCCCGGCCATGTGTGACTACGCGGTGATGGTGAAGGATCAAGCCAAGGTCTTTCTCGGCGGCCCGCCTCTCGTCAAAATGGCAACTGGAGAGGAGTCGACCGAAGAAGAGCTCGGGGGCGCCGAAATGCACTCCAAGGTCTCCGGTCTTTCCGACTATTTCGCTGAATCTGAACACGAGGCGATCCGCATGGGCCGCGACATTGTCGACCATTTCAACTGGCGCAAACACGGCTACGGGCCGACAAAGCCAGCTGACGATCCGGTACACGACATCGACGAGATTCTCGGCGTGATCCCCTCCGACCTTCGCATCCCATTCGACATGCGGGAGATCCTCAACCGTGTTCTCGATGGGTCCCGGTTCGAGGAGTACAAGGCGGTATACGGAACCTCAATCCTGAACGGCTGGGGATCGATCCATGGATACCCGATTGGTGTCGTGGCCAACCAACAGGGTGTGATCTTCTCCGAGGAAGCACAGAAAACAACAGAGTTCATCCAACTCTGCAACCGGTACGACACTCCGCTCCTCTTCATCCACAACACCACCGGATACATGGTGGGCAAGGGTTACGAGCAACGCGGGATTATCAAAGACGGCGCCAAAATGGTCAACGCCGTCGCCAACTCCGAAGTCCCCCACATCTCATTGATGGCCGGCGTCTCCTACGGCGCCGGCAACTACGGAATGTCCGGCCGGGCCTACGAGCCGCGGTTTGTGTTCGGCTACCCCAACCACAAAGTCGCGGTGATGGGTTCGAAACAGCTGGCCGGCGTCATGTCGATCGTCGCCAGACAATCTGCCGAATCGAGAGGCATCGACTTCGACGAGGATGCTGACGCTGATCGCAGCGCCGAGCTGGTCAAGATGATGGAGGAGTCTGAGCAGGCCTACTTCTCGACGGCTCGTGTTCGTGATGATGGCCTTATCGATCCACGCCACACACGTCCGACGCTCGGGATTGCCCTTTCAGCGATCCACTCCGGTCCTGTCGAAGGTACCGATCGCTTCGGCGTCTTCAGGATGTGACATGAGCATTGCGAAGGTCCTCGTGGCCAACCGGGGCGAAATCGCAAGAAGGGTCTTTCGTACCTGCCGGGACATCGGGATCTCCACGGTCGCGATCTTTTCAGAGCCCGACAGCGGTGAGCCCCACATGATGGAGGCAGACGAAGCGGTGCTCTTGAGCGGGGCAGCCCCCGCCGACACGTATCTCAACATCGAGGCGGTCTTGGCGGCAGCCCAAGAGACGGGCGCCGACGCCATCCATCCCGGATACGGGTTCCTCGCAGAGAACTCTGGATTTGCCCAGGCAGTGATCGACGCCGGATTGACCTGGATCGGACCTTCTCCTGAATCGATCGAGATCATGGGTTCGAAAATCGAGTCGAAACGACTCATGGACAAGATCGGAGTCCCAACGCTCCACAGTGTTGCCGTCAACTCGGTCGAGAAGATCGGGTTTCCGGTCCTGGTCAAGGCCTCCGCCGGCGGTGGGGGCAAGGGGATGCGGGTCGTGCGTGACGCCAACGACCTGGCAGCAGCCATTGAAGCTGCTCGCCGGGAGGCAGCCGGAGCGTTCGGTGATGACGCGGTCTTCTTGGAGGAATACCTCGACGCTCCCCGACACATCGAGATCCAAGTGTTCGGCGACACTCACGGCCGCGTCATCTCTTTGTTCGAACGTGAATGTTCCATCCAACGTCGACATCAGAAGATCATCGAAGAATCTCCCTCACCGGGCATCGACGAGAAGACACGCGAAGCGATGGGAGAGGTAGCTGTCGAAGCCGCAAGAGCCGTCGCATACGTGGGCGCCGGAACTGTCGAATTCCTCCACCAGGACGGGCACTTCTTCTTCCTCGAGATGAACACTCGGCTCCAGGTCGAGCACCCTGTCACCGAGATGGTGACCGGCCTCGATCTTGTTCGTATGCAGATCGAGATCGCAGATGGCGGTCGTCTACCCGAGCAGCAACCAACAATGACGGGTCATGCAATCGAGGCTCGTCTCTACGCCGAGGATCCACTAAATGACTTCCTCCCAGTTACTGGCCGCATTCACCGATTCCGGTTCTCGGACAGGGAGGGGCTGCGAGTCGACTCCGGCGTCGACGACGGGTCGGAGGTATCGGTGCATTACGACCCTCTTATCGCCAAGGTCATCTACCACTCGGCGACTAGACAGGGGGCGGCGGAAGGTCTGGCAACCGCACTGCGGCAGGCTCACATTCACGGGTCCACCACCAATCGCGCTCTGCTCACCAGGGTCTTGGAATCAGCCGAGTTCCTCTCAGGGGAGACGGACACCCACTTTCTGGAACGGCACGATCTCGAGAGTCTGGCTCGTCCGCTGTCGGACGAGCGAAACGAGCGCTTGGCCGCGATTGCAGCGGCGCTGGCTGACCAGGCCCACGAACGGTCCCAGGTAATGGTGCTGCCAACAATTGGCTCAGGATGGCGTAACTCTCCAAGTCAGCTTCAAAGGAGGTCGTTCTCCGGGAGTCATGGAGCCCACGAGGTGGCCTATTCGCTGAGCCCGTCAGGATTCGATGTCGAAGGGCTCGGATCGGTCCGGGTTGTCCGGGAGGAGCCCCACCGGGCTTCGTTCACAGTCGACCACGCTGACTATCACTATGAAGTGGCACGGTACGGAGAGGAGCGTTTCATCGACTCTGCGACCGGCCCGGCACATCTGACCACAATCCCCCGATTTTCTTCTACCGGGGCAAACGAAGACGTCGGCTCGCTCCATTCGCCGATGCCGGGGAACCTCATCCGGGTCGAAGTGGCTACCGGAGACGAGGTTGCCGAGGGACAGGTATTGGTTGTCCTCGAAGCGATGAAGATGGAACACACTCTTCGCTCACCACACGACGGCACAGTCACCGAAGTCAGATACGAACCGGGGGATCAGGTCGAGGCGGACGCCATCCTCATCGTCGTCGAAGCAGCCGGCTAAGACTCGAGCTCCACAAGGTCGGCTCTCCACTCGGGCGGGTCAAAAGGTTCGCAGAAATAGGTCGTTTCTCGAATCACTTTGCCGCCCTCAATGTCACAAATAGCGGCGAGGTGGAACAACGCCCCGTCGGGATACCTGATCTGGCCCTGTAGCGTGAAAGTGTCCGCGCCACCACTCATTGCAAAGATTGGTGGGCCAAAGGGCATCGGTGTTTTCACCTGGGTCACCCTCAGTTTGTCCCCACCTGAGACTACTCCGGCATCGCCTCCGCTTTGTGGGTACCGCAGGGTGATCTCGACCCAACGGTCATGGCCCCGGACGATCTCACCCGATTGCGGCCATCGAGCGATGAAGTCGTCATGACGTAGTTCGCCAAGCGCCTCGTAGTCGCCGCTGAAAACGGCTTTCGAGTATCGCTCTGCGATCGTCGGAGCAGTCACAGTCCTAACTTACGCTTCGCCGAGCACTTCGTGTGCGAGGACCATGCCAGTCTTGCCCCTCAAATCCAGCTCGAATCGTCGTCCGTACTCGATGTGTTGAGCGGTCAACTCTCGAACCCGCTCCGAGGCCAGAATCGAGGTCCCGGTTTCCTTGTTGGCGGCTTCCAGCCGGCTCGCCACGTTGACCGTGTCACCAATAACGGTCTCCCGGGCAGCAGACTCCGCCCCCATTAGGCCAAAGAGGACTTCGCCATAATGGATACCCACCCGGACTCGAAAATCCATCTGATAGATGCGCCCCAGGTAGTTGGTGAGATCATCGGCAATGGCAAGAATTCCGAGACCGGTACGGACGGCTCCCAGAGCAGGATCCGGTTTGTCTTCGATGCCGAACACAGCGAGAACCGCGTCTCCTATGTAGTTGTCGACTTGGCCCCCGTTCTCCTCGACAAGGGTGGCCGTGCGGCCGAAGAAACGATTGAGCATGTGCACGACGTCGTATGCAGGAAGGCTGTCTGCCATCGATGTGTACCCGACAACATCGGTGAACAACACGGCAACTTCGACCTCTCGGCCAACGCGACCGACCATCTTGGGCTTACCCAGTTGAGATGCAAGTTCGACATCAGTGGCGTCCAGGACAAGTCGGGCAATCTTGACTGATCCGACCGCGGTGGTCTGACATGCAAGCCGCAGCTCATCCGGAAAATCGAGCCGCGAGGCCATTTTCTGCTCTGGCTCCGTTCTCGGAGATAGATGCTCGATACCTTCGGTGACTCGTACCCGGCAAGTCGAGCAACGTGCTCGAGCGCCACACAAGTGGGCGATCGGTATGTCAGCAGACACGAGGGATTCGAGAAGGTTCACCTCAGTGTCGAAATGAACCTCGACTTCATCAGGCCAGACTGATATGTCGGGCATCAGCCGACGAACTCGCTCAAGACGGACAACACAGAATCAATGTCAGCAACGGTGTGATCGGCGTTCACCTGAAATCGGATTTCCTCATCACCCTTGGGTACCACCGGGAAGTTGAGACCCGTCGCCAAGACACCATTGTCGAAGAGGTGATGCACGAGGGAGGCGGTCCGCTTGGCGTCCCCCACCATCAAGGGCACGATCGGATGTGGTCCGGGAATCGTGTCGAATCCAGCCCCGACCAGCCCCGATTCGAATCGCCCGGTCATCTCCCGAAGATGATCCAGCATCTCGCTTCCCTCGGCGGAGTCGAGGACCGAAACGGCCATCTCTGCGGCAGCAGCCTCACCTGGGGTGATCGGGTTTGAATAGATGTACATCGGGCCCTTTTCCCTGAGATAGGTAGTCAACGTTTGGCTGCCGGCGACGTACCCGCCGTTGACGCCAAACGCCTTGCCCAGAGTTCCGATCAGCACGTCGGCCCACCCACCCGTCAATTCTTCGGTGCCACGACCGGTCTCGCCATAGGCACCCACACCATGTGAGTCGTCAACAACAACGACAACGTTCTCCGCATAAGAGGAGTCGTGTTTCGCAGCCACATCATTGATCGCCGACAGGTCTGCGAAATCGCCACGCATCGAGAAGACACCGTCGGTGATCACCACAGCCCTGGCAGCAGTGCCGGCCGCCTCGGTCAGTGACCTGTCCAAGGCGTCCATGTCCAGATGCGGATAAACCGCCCGCGACGCCGGTCTCGTCATCCGAACCCCGTTGATGATGCAGTTGTGGTTCAGCTCGTCACTGAGAATGACAGTGTCACCTGTGACCAGCGAAGTCAGGGTGCTGACCACAGCGGCATAGGCAGATGAGTAGCTGATTGTTGCCTCGCGGGAATGAAAGCTGGCCAAACGCCGCTCGAGGTCCAAGTGGGGCTGGTAGGTGCCTGAGATAAAGCGCACAGCGCCTGGACCGGCGCCAAATCGCTGGCTACCCGTTTCCTCGGCACCGATCACCGCCGGATGATGGGAGAGACCGAGGTAGCTGTTGGAATTCATCCTGATGAAGTCAACGGTCGACCCAGCCAGCCGGTAACGACGACCGAAACCACCTCGAGCCGGGAGCACTTCGGTGACGACAACCTCGGGGCCTTTGTCGGTTCCTTTTTCGATCAATTGGGATAGCTCGCCTTCTAGGGCCTCATCCAGTCGATCGCGCGGCATGACCTGGGGTTTAGCAGATCTCTATGGTGCGGCGTCATGACAAGACTCGGATTCATCGGGCTGGGGATCATGGGGTATGGCATGGCGGCCAACCTCATCGAGAACGGCCATGAGATCACTGTTTGGAACAGGACTCCTTCAAAAGCTGACGGCCTCGAGGCCACGCTGGTCGCAACGGCCAGAGATGTGGGCCCGGCCTCCGACATAGTCTTGGTGATCGTGTCGGACACACCGGATGTGGAGGAAGTGGTATTCGGCAACTTTGGGGTGATACACGGGATGACAGAGGGTGACCTCCTGGTGGACCACTCAACTATCTCGCCTTCTGCTACCAAGGAATTCGCCAAACGTGCGGCCGAATTGGGCGTCGATTGGGTTGATGCACCGGTCAGCGGCGGCTCCGAGGGGGCGGTCAACGGCACCCTGGCGGTCATGGCCGGAGGTCCCAAACAAGGCTTGGAGAAAGCCCGCCCCTTCATCGACGCCTACTCGAAGTCGATCGTTCACGTCGGTGACGAACCCGGCTCCGGGCAGATGGCGAAAGCCGTGAATCAGATCCTCGTGGTGGTCAACCAGTTGGCAGTTTCCGAGGCATTGCTTCTGGCCGAAGGTGCCGGACTCGACCTGACCAAGACCCTGTTGGCGGTTGAAGGAGGAGCGGCCGGCTCGTGGATGTTGTCCAACAGAGGGCCCCAGATGATCGAGCGCGATTGGCAGCCCGGTTTCACCATCGATTTGCAACAAAAAGACCTTCGTCTCGTCCTGGAAGCGGCCGACGAACTGGGAATCCCTCTCCCGGGAGTGGCACTCGTCTTTCAGCTATACCGATCGCTGCAAGCACGTGGACTCGGTGCCGAAGGTAACCATGCATTGGTCAAGGCCCTCGAGAATCTGTCTGGCATCGAACTAGGGGGTTGATGGGTCGGCAATCACAGATCCCGGCTGCTCGAGCACGATTGATCAGGCGAGGAGGTCGGCCTTCAGTCGGTCAACATGACCCGTGGCACGGACGTTTCGATAGGCCTCAACGACTGAACCTTTCTCGTCGATCACGAAGGTGGAGCGAATCAGGCCGCGAGAGATCTTGCCGTACCGCTTTTTCTCACCCCACGCATCCAAGCTTTCGGCCAGCACATGGTCCTCGTCTGAGAGCAGGTCGAAGTTGAGACCCTCTTTCTCCTGGAACTTCTTGTTACGTGAAGGCGGGTCAGGGCTCACCCCAACGATGGAGTAACCGGCTTCGGCGAACTCGCGATAGCTGTCCCGAAAATCACAAGACTCGGTTGTGCAACCGGGTGTCATCGCCCGTGGGTAGAAGAACATGACATACCTCTGGCCCTCGAAGTCGGCGTCCGATACCAGTTCGCCGTCTTGGTTGGAGAGCTTGAAGGAGACCTTGTCAGTCATGAGCAGTCGAGACTACTACTCCTCATCCTTGTCGTTTTCTGCGTGCCGAGCCTTCTTGGCTGCATCTGACGACAAGAAGGTCGAGCCTCCTGCCAGAAGACCCAGTCCCGACGGCAACCAGTACGAAATAACCCGAAACACGAGCACGGGCGCCACCACCGCAGCAGCCAATTGACCATAAGCGACAAGGATGAGACCGAGCGTTCCTTCGACGATGACGACACCCCCGGGCGGGCCCGGTAGCCCGCCGGCGAGTGCGGAAGCGCCGAACGCCGCCATCACCTGAAAGCCACCGACCTCTATTCCGAAGGCAATCAGCACAAGCCAAAGGGCTCCGGCCTCGAGGAAGAGTCGAGCCCAGATGTAGAATTGGGACTCGAGACCGGGGGGATGGTCGATGACAGCGTCTTTGACCTTTTCCTGAATGAATCGAGGCAGATACTTCGAAAGGGTTCCCAGTTTTCCCGATCCGAACATCAGCACCAGGCCCAATACAAAGATGAAGGGTGAGAGAACGAAGAGACTTAGTTTGAATACAGGGATCTCGACCCGAGCGATAAACAGACCAACGCCTGTCATCATCAGCAACCCGGCGTAGTTGAGCAGCACGGTCCTCACGGCCGGCCCGGTCGATCCGCCATCCACCTCGTCTCGAACGGTCCATGACATTCCAACCGGGGTAATGGCACCACCGGCGGGTATCAACCGGGCGATGCCGGCACCCACCAGGGCTGCCTTGAACGCCGACCAGCGCTTCAGTTTACCCCCAGCTTCCTGGACCGACTCACGGAAGAGGAGTCCATAAAAGACCTTGGCGGTTATCTGGCTGAACCCGGCGACGAGGACCAAGGCAAGGGCCGCCCCGCTCAGAGATGGGATTTCAACGAAATCGGAGTTGACCAACCAGATGGCCACGGCGATGTAGCCGACCGCCGCCAAGGCGGCGATCCAGACCACACGTTTCGGGTTCACGGTGTCAGTGGTTCCTCGACAGTCTCCGGGAAGTCGTCGATGACATTGTCGTTGTCGTAGATCACGCGCTTCAAAGCCGGGATCCTGCCTGGCTCTGCACCGGGATTTCCTTGCGCTCGCCGACTCATCAGGATTATCGAAAGCAGTGCAAGCACAAGGCTCTCTGCTGGCGGTCGACCCATCGCGACCGAGACAATCGGAAGAAGGCCCCAGCCGAGAAACCCTCCCAATCCACTTCCGATCTTCCACCCGGCGAGCGACCATCCTGCGGTCCAGACGAGCATCACCGGGTCAAGCGCCATCAGGACCCCGGCGGCCGTCGCAAGACCACGTCCAGAGCGGCCCCGAAGCCAGATGGACCAGTTGTGTCCCATCACAGCCGCGACTCCAGCCATTCCCGATGCACCGGGCCCAAGCCCCGCCTTCAAGGCGATCCAAACTGGAAAGAGACCTTTAAGGCCGTCGAGAAGGGCGGCCAATGCCCCCCAGGCCAGTCCGACCTCGCGTGTCAGGTTTCCGGCACCTACATTGCCGGTGCCGACATCGCGCAGGTCGACGCCATGGAGACGTGCCATTACCTGGGCAAAGGGCACCGAGCCGAGCAGGTAGGCCCCCAACAACAGCAATGGCCAATACAGAATTGGCATGGTGATGTCTGGCATCACGCAAGAAACTAGTTAGACAGCAGCCTTTTTGGAAGCCAACGAGGTCTCGGATTTGTCGGCGAGGGGCAGTTCAAGCCGGAAAACGCTTTCACTCTGATCGCGGTAATAGGTCAAAGTGCCCCCCATGAGCTCGGCAAGCTGGCGAGCAACTGATAGCCCGATACCAACTGAGCCGGTAACACCGCCTTCATGGGCGGTGGCGTATGGCTCAAAGATTCGAGAAGCTGACCCAATTGACACACCCTCCCCGTCGTCCCTGATTTCGATCCACGCCTTGTCGAAAATGACATCTCGGCCGCCTGAACGGCAACCAGTTGCGTCAGTTCGGTCCGCTCCTCATCGCTGAGGGTGTCGAGCGAGTTGAGCTCGGAGCTGAGCCCGATGACCGCCGTCAGCGGTGTGCGAAGCTCATGGCTCACTCTGGCAATGAACTCGTCTTTGGCCTTGACCAGCTCTGCCATTGCGTCGTTGCGGGCCTTGATGTGGGTGATGTCCGCCAAACCCACCAGGATGTTGGTGGCAGGCGCACCGGTCGAAGTGTCAACAGAGCGGGCCTGAAGCCAGATCGAGGTCTTCTTGTGGGTGAAGGCCGGAGCCTCCTGCTCAAAGGAGGTCTTTCCTTCGTAAAGAGCAACCAGCACACCCACATACAGGCTCATCGTCTCCGGTTGGACCGCGTTCGGATTGCGAAAGCCGAGAAGATCCTCGGGGCTATCTGCCTCGAGTAGCTCGATCGCCGCTTGGTTGACCCTGATCACCTTGGCCTTGGCCACTGCCCTCTTGACGACCGCCGGATATGCCATCAGGAAAGGCTCGATCCTGTCGGGCCGTCCAGCGTATTCGGATCGTAAGTAGGCGACCGCTTCGGACCAGTCCTCTTCCATGACAGCGGTTGGGGAGTTTTCGAACAGACTCTGGAGGCGCATGTTGAGAGTCGCCGCGGCGCTCCTGACGGTGAGGAAAACGACGGACGTGACCACGAAACTGATCGTCATCACCAACCCGAGCGTCAGCGCCTGACTAAAAGCCATCCCCCAGATAAATGGTGTGGCCAACAGGAGAAACGCAGCCGTTGCCACCGACCATCGACGCCGAGTTTCGATGAAGAGCATTCCAATAGTGGGGAGGATCACCAGGGCGAGAGCGGCAGGTATCAAGCTGTCTTCGTTGCCCGCGACGCCATGAATGACCATCGTCACGATCGCGGCCCCGAACAATGCGACCCCGGCGTTCTCGCGATGGAGAATGATTTGCGCGGTCATTAGCCCAGCTGCCATGGTCGGACCGACCGCCTCGACAAACATTGCTGAGTTGCCGCCGATGAACCCGATTATGAGGAAGACAGCTGCACTGACCCATGCGGCTGTCGCACCCACCCGCACCACACTCTTGTTAATGCGGTGCATCTCGGAGTTGGTACCAAGAAAAGCGTCCGCCGGTCGCGTGGCCATAACTATTGATCGTCCTGCGATGGGCCAGGGCGTACCGGTCGTGAGACCCATTAGGGGAAATAGGACTTTCAACCCATCCAGCGCTGCCAGCCCAGAATGCCGGAGAACCGGTATCGTCGAACTGATACCAATACACACTCTCGAGAGGTTCAGATGGCCCTGAAAATCACCTACGCAACAATGTCGGCGGACAACGAAGAACTCAATACAGCATTTGAGAAATCGGTAGTGGAAGTCCGGTCCCGACTCGGCCAGACCCACGGTGTCATCGTTGATGGAGAGACCCGCGTGGATCGTGATCTTTTTGAGGAGGTCTCACCGATCGACCGTGATCTTCTCATCGGGCGGTACGCCCAGGCGACGACCACCGACATCGATCAAGCCGTGGCCGCGGCCGACGCCTTTCAACCCGAATGGGAGGCATGGGGCTGGGAACCACGCCGCGACTTGATGCTGAAGGCCGCCGACATCATGGAGGCACAGACTTTCGACCTCTCAGCGCTGATGTCATACGAAGTAGGAAAGAACCGACTCGAGGCTTTGGGAGACGTGGCTGAGACTGTCGAGTTTCTTCGCTATTACGCCCAACAGATCACCGACCAGGACGGTTTCATCACACCGCTGAGCGCCCTCACTGCAAACGAGACCAACACATCGGTTCTCCGGCCCCATGGGGTGTGGGCAGTTATCTCGCCGTTCAATTTTCCTCTTGCTCTGGCCGGCGGACCATCATCTGGAGCCTTGATCACCGGCAACACGGTTGTCCTGAAGCCGTCCAACACTGGTGCACTGATGGCCCAAGAGTTCTATCGGATCATGCGGGAGGCCGGCCTCCCTCCAAGTGCTCTGCACTTGATCACGGGGGGTGACGAGGCGGGCGACTACCTGGCTCACCACGACGACGTCGACGGCCTCACATTCACCGGTTCCCACCCGGTCGGCATGTATCTCTACCGCACAGTCAACGAGCACCGGCCCAAGCCGGTAAGTGCCGAGATGGGGGGGAAAAACCCGGTCGTGATCACCAGAAGCGCCGATCTCGATCAAGCAGCCGAAGGGGTGGTTCGGGGAGCCTTCGGGCTGAGTGGTCAGAAGTGTTCTGCGACCTCTCGTGTGTATGTGGAGGACCCGGTCTACGACGAGTTCATCTCAAAGCTCATCGCACGCACCGGCGACATCACAATTGGCGACCCCCTCGAGAACGGTGTCTTCGTCGGACCGGTCATAGACGCCGACGCTGTCGAACGCTTCGAGAAGGCAGTGGCAGAGGTTCGAAAGAAGGACGGAGACGTGTTGATCGGCGGAAAGGTCCTATCCGACGGGGATCTGGCAAGCGGCAACTACGTGGAGCCGACCGTGGTGACGGCGCCACTTGACTCGTGGGTGTGGTCAACGGAGTTGTTTGTCCCGTTGGTGTCGGTGGCCAAGATCTCGGGATTGGAGGAGGGCCTCGCCCTCTCCAACGACACCGAATTTGGCCTCACTGCCGGCCTCTTCTCCAACGACGACGAGGAGATCGAGCGTTGGTTCGCAGGGATCGAAGCGGGTGTCACCTATGTCAACAGGGCGGCTGGCGCGACAACCGGAGCGTGGCCCGACATCCAGTCTTTCGGTGGTTGGAAGGGTTCGGGCACCTCAGGCGCCGGTGGTGGCGGCCCCTGGTATCTCCGCCAGTTTCTCAGGGAGCAATCACGGACCCTGATCAGGTAGCGGCCACTCGATCAATCGGATTCGAGGCTGATCCGGAGACCATCCGGATCGTGAATCTCTAGACCTTCCGACGTCGCGGCCGATGTGACCCCCGCGCTGGCGAAGTGATCTTTCCACTGTTCAAGGTTCTCAACGTTGAACACAAGGGTGTCGGGCCGGGCAGTTCCACCCTCAACCAGCTCGATCTGCTGTCCGGGAGCCGCTTGTACGACCGCCGCTACCACACCCTGTGACGGCGAACGGAGCTGGTCGAATCCGAGCAGGTCGATATAGAAATCCAAGGAGTCGGGCAGCGAGGTCACCGCTACGGATGTCCTGGTTGAGTTGATCCCACCTGGTGCACGACTTGGGCCGCCACCGGCGAGAACCTCCTTGGCCTCTTCAACCGTGAACCGACCCGCGGTCACTTCACGGCCCACTATCACGCCGGCAATCTGGCGACCGGAAGACTCGAGTTGGGTCAGTTTGCGAAGATCATCAAGGTCACGCACCCCACCCGAGGCAATGACAGGATCCTCGACCGTGCCGAGAGACTCGGCGAGGATCTCGAGATTGGGAGGATCCTCCAACGCGTCGCGCCCTGCCTCGGAGACGAGAAAGGCCACGACTCCGGCGGAAGACATCTCAATGAGAACCTCCTCGAGAAAGCGCCCACTGTTCTGGGTCCACCCTTGGGTTGCGATCTCTTCGTTGCCGCGGACATCGAGAGACACGACGATCTTTTCGGGGTACTCGCGGCACAGGTCCCAGACCATGATCTGGTTTTCTATTGCAGCCGTGCCCATCACCATCCTCCAGGCACCCATGTCCATTATCCGCTCGGCCTCGCCCTCGGATCTGACGCCACCGGCGACTTGGACTGGGACATCTACCTGCTCGACGAGTCGGCTGATTAACTCACGGTTTCGGTAGTCGCGGTAAGCGGCGGCATCGAGGTCGACCACGTGCAGATAGTCCACACCCTGTTTCACCCAGTTGTGGGCCCGTCCGATGGGGTCGTTGTCGAGAGCTATCGCTTCATCGAGACCGCCCTTTGGCAAACGCACCGAAAGCCCGCCGAGAATATTGATACGAGCGTAGAGATCCACGTCCCAACCCTACAGACCTCACCCAAACCCCGAAAACTACAGGAAGTAGCGCCTACTTCGTGGGCAATGGAGTTTCCATCGGAAACTCCCAACCTGTTCGGTTGAGCCGAACAGGCGACAGGATCCCGGCGGAATCGGCTCATCTATTTGATCCCCAAGGCCTCCTCGGCAGCGTCGAGGGTTTGACCACCTTGCACCACAGGTGCGAAGAGGTCGCCGTATCTCTGGAGACGATCCCAGAGATTGGCGATGGTGACGTCACCGTTCTTCAGGGTCTCCACCTCGTCCCAAGTCAAAGGTGCAGACACCGGTGCGCCTTGCCGTGGTCTCACCGAATAGACCGAAGCGACGGTCTGACCCGAAGCGTTGCGGTTGTGATCGATGAAAACCTTCCCCTTGCGTTTGGGCTTGTCCCACTCCATGGTGAATTCGTCTGGGTTGGCCGCAGCCAGGTACTCCCCAACCTCGCCAACAAACCGCCGAACCTGGACGTAGTCGTGCACGGGGTCGAGAGGGACATAGACATGCAGCCCTTTCGAACCCGACAGTTTGGGATACCCCACCAGGTCGATCTGACCAAGTGCGACGTTGAGCAGCCTTGCTCCAGCGACCACCTGATCCCAGGTCGATCCCTCCGCTGGGTCGAAGTCGAAGATCGCATAAGAGGGCATCTCGGGAGCGTCCACCCGGGAATGAAACGGATGGACCTCGATGCACCCCATGTTGGCGAACCACATCAGCGACTCGGCGGAGTCGGCCAGGAGAAAATCGATCTCGTCGCCCTTCGAATCGGAAGCCACGGGTGCAAGTCGCATCCAGTCAGGCTGGTGACCTGGCGCCCTCTTTTCGTAGAAGCTGGGGCCTGTGATGCCGTCGGGGTATCGGGACATCGAGATCGGCCGCCCTTCGAGATGGGGCAACAACAGCGGGGCCACCGAGGTGTAGTACTGGATCAGGTCGCCTTTGGTGTACGGGTCGTCGGGGAAAAAGACCTTGTCGATATTCGAGAAAGTGATCGGGCGGTCGACTTCTGCCGGAACAAAGCGGTCCCTTTCCTTGGTCACCAGGACCGGGCTCGGAAAATCGACCGGGGCACTGGAGACCGGGCGACCACGGGTTTTGGTCGAACCCAAGTGTTCTTGAACTTCCTCCCAGATCAGGCCATGACTTTTCATGTCACGCGCTTCGGAGATCAACACCATCGAAATCCCCATGTCCTGGACCGCATCGATAAGTGGTCCGACCCGGAGCGTGCCATCCCCGTACGGAACATGACGGATCTCTCCTGCCTTGCCGAACTCGTTGTCCGAGAACTGCACCTGGAGAGGCTGGATCATCCAACCGGGAAAGCTTTGTGTGACAAAGGCCAGCACCGACAGAAACGCGTCCTTGTTGGTGAGACCGCCACCGGTCATTGCATGAAGATGTGCCCAGTCGACAACCGGTCGAACGAAGGAGAACTCCGATGCCAGCTGGGAAATGTCACCAAGACTTCCAAAAGAGCTCTTGTTGCCGGCTGTCTCCAAACCAAGACCCACACCCAAAGACTCGACTTTCGGCGCAACGTATTCGAGACGCTGCCGGATGCGGTCCATTAGTACGCCGGGATCGGCGTCGTAGTTGCTCCCGAGATGGGCCACGATCACAGAAGCCCCTAACCACTTGCCCAATTTCATCGTGTGCTCCATCGCAGCCAGCGACTGTTTTCCCCGATCCTCATCGGGGATTGTCAACCCGGCGAAGTAGGGAGCGTGTACCGACAGTCGGAGGTCGCGTTCGGCGGCCAGCGCCGCGAACTCCTGACACTGCTTTTCTTTCCAAGGAAATCCCCGGGTAAAGGGGAGTTCCAATGCCCGATGACCCTGGCTGACCAAGCCGTCGAGGAATTCGACGTGGTTACCGTCATCAGGTGGGAGGTGGGAGATCCCAAAACGGATCGTGCTCATTGTGGCTCAGGTTATGACACATGGACGGACGATTCCGGACTGTGGATGTCCCGTTTGCGCTTGTACCCTTTTCGTCCAACGGGTCCCTAGCTCAATTGGCAGAGCAGCGGGCTTTTAACCCGAAGGTTGAGGGTTCGATTCCCTCGGGACCCACTACGAAGTGCCTGGTCAGGCTCTTTCATCTATGAAGCCAGGGCGGCCCATTGCTGCTTTGGTCCACGTATGGTCCAATCTGAGATCAGGCTGCGTTTCGATATACCTGGTCAAGTCGTAGAGCAAGCTCCTCCAGGTCCTCTGTGAACAAGTGCGAATAGCGATCGAGCGTCATCGAGGCGTTCTTATGTCCCAGCATCCTTTGGACCGCTTTGATATTGGCGTTCGATGAGATCGCAAAGCTCGCTGCCGTGTGTCGAAGGTCGTGAATTCGAAGACGCTTGAGATGAGGATGATTGAGTACCAACGCTTCGATAGCAGGGAGCCACACTCTCTTTCGATAGTTCGAGTTTCGGAGTGGCCCACCCCCAGGAGCTGTGAAGACCAAGTCGCCGGTCGAAGCCACGGCAAGCCGGTCATCGAGCAGTCGGATCACAGATTTTGGAATGATCACTACCCGTTGCCGATGGTTCTTTGGAGTCCCGAATACGAGACGACCACCGACTTCGGTTGCCGCTTCCTTCACTTCGATTCGTCCGTTAAGGAGATCCACTGATTTCAGCTTCAGAGCCACCAGTTCGCTCCATCTGAGACCGCTGTAACCAAGAAACGTGATGAGAGTTCCCTCGCCCTGACTGATGGAGTCTGCATGTCGAGCCAAATCCCGTAGCTGCTCGGGAGTCAAGAACAACATCTCCCTGGCTTGTTCTCTGGGCAACGAGATGCCCACTGCTGGGTTGCTTGCGATAAGACCATCCCCGACTGCCTGACTCAAGATTGACCGGAGTACCTGGTGAGAATGTCGAATTCTCGCTGGAGACAGGCCATCCTCGATCATTGCTGTCACCCAAGCTCGGATGCTCGCCGCATCTATCTGGCGGAGTTGGTAGTCGCCAAACACGGGGAGAATCCGTGACCGGAGAATCCCCTCGTACCACTCCTTGGTCTTCTCTTTCACCCTCACTCGCCCGTCCAGCCATCTGGGTGCGTTCTCACCGAGAAGCTGTTTCCCTCCTGCGGGGTCCATCCAATCACCACGGTCCAGCTTCCCAATTTCGCCTCGTAGCCACCGTTGCGCCTCGACCTTGGTCCTCCAACTCTTCGAGTGCTGCCGCCCGTCGGGACCCGTGTATCTGGCTCGCCATTGTTTCCGCCGATCTGGCCGTTGGTCGATACTTCCGTTCATTTTTCGATTCCTCCTTCTATCTTTTTGGGTCTGTTCATTCGTCGAAGGATCTCCCTGGCCTTAGCTGTGAGGTGTCCCCCACGTATGCCCTTTGCTGGAGCCGGGGTGAGAAACCCACGCTCTCGACATTTCGAGATCACTTGGCTGATCCGAGCAGGGTTGGGATCTTCGAGGGCGGAGGCGACGTACCGGATCGCAGACTTGGCATGCTCTCTGATTGCCTCGTCGTAGTAATAGGCGGCCTTGGCTAATTCTTCGTCTCGGAGGGGAGGTCGGCCCCGCCGTGCCGTCCCAGACTCGGGTGTGACTTGCTCCGAGTCAAACCCGCCTGATCTGAGTAGGTCATCCCAGTCGAGAGAACCTTCTTCCGAGAAGGACGTCGGTATCACGAGGCCGAGTACGGCCTCCTCCTTGAAGGTGCCGTATCTAAAATTGCGTACAACGGATGCCGTTACGCCATTGGAGGGAATGGGTTTGGTGACATCTGACGAGGGCTGGTCATTGAAGGTGGTGGAACCAGATGGGAACACTCGGAACTCTTGGATGACGAATTGCGGCCCTTCCTGGCGGAGGAGGACGGCGAAGGTCCAGCCTGACTTTTCCGTCTTGGCCCACATCGCCTCCCCCCAGTGTTGCCGGAGTTTATCTCGACCCTGAGGCGGCTCCATTGGTGGTATCGACGGTTCGTATTCAATGTCCATGGTTCGACCCTAAGTCACACTCTTCAATATAGCAATAGACTGAGACCATCTCTTTAATCCCCAGACATATACGTCTGGCAACGACTGCATCCAGAACGCATGATTGAGGTATGGCCCAACGTTCGAACACGGAACACCCGCCAGCAATAACAGTTCACGATGCTGCCTGCATCCTCCAAGTCACCCCCGCCACCGCATACTCGTGGGTTCGGAACGGGGAACTGCCGAGTATCCGGCTGGGTGGCCGCATCAGAATCCCGACTGCTCGGTTGGCCGATCTGCTCGGCGTGACCGTCGAGGAACTCGCATCATCGAAACCATCGCCCAGGGTCACGGCGACCTGATCTCCTCAAGGATGAACCCGTGGCGAACGCTTCGACCACCCCCTCCAGCAACGTCGTCAGATCTGACGATGATTCTGCGAATAGTGCGAATAGTGCGAGTGGGGCGTGGGACCCGCCGATACCGCTCTACGACTTCGACCCTCCCCCCTTCCCGACACATGTGTTGCCGGATTGGCTAAGAGTCTTCGTCGAAGCGGAAGCAGTGGCCACCCAGACACCTCCCGACCTTGCCGCCATGCTCGCTTTGGCCGTTGTGGCGGCTTGCACAGCCCGGCGTATCGAAGTGGAGCCGAAGGAGGGATGGCGAGAGCCGCTCAACCTCTACCCGCTCACGGTCCTCCCATCCGGCAGCCGGAAGTCCCAAGTGTTCAGAGATGTGGTCCGTCCCGTCGAAGTCGAAGAGCAGAGGGCAGGTTTGGCGGCACGAAGTGAGATCGCCGTCGCCGCAGAGGACCGACAATTTGTAGAACGGAAGTTGAAAAAGGCCCGCAAGGACCTTGACAACGGTATTGCCACCCCCGAAGAGGTAAAGAAGATTGCAGCCGAACTTGCCCTGTTGAAGGTTCCTGTGGTTCCTCGGCTGCTCGCCGACGACGTCACCGCTGAGAAGCTGGAAATGCTCCTGGCCGAGCAGGGTGGTCGGATGGCAGTGTTCGCTCCTGAGGGCAACATCTTCGACATCATGTTGGGCCGCTACTCAGCCTCAGGTATCAGCAACCTCACCGTTTTTCTCAAGGGCCACGCCGGTGACTCGATTCGAGTGGACCGAGTGGGACGAGGAGGCGTGACCGTAAGTAATCCGGCCCTCACGATCGGTCTTGCCGTCCAGCCAGATGTCGTCGAGGGACTTGCCGCAAAGAGGGAGTTTCGGGGCAAAGGTCTAACACCCAGGTTCCTCTACTCCCTGCCTGTGTCGAACGTGGGCCGACGAGACGTGGACCCGCCACCGATGCCTGAGGCAATCAGATCCGCCTATGAAGCCAATATCACCAAGCTCCTCGAACTCCGACCGGCCGAAGAGGGCGACGACTACCAGCCTCATATTCTTTACTTCGACGACGACGCCAGATCTGAACTCCTTGAGTTCGCCGGTGAGATCGAGACGGAGCTGGCACCTACGGGAGAGTTCGGTGCCATCGTCGAGTGGGCCAGCAAGCTGGTTGGTGCCGTTGCCCGGATCGCTGGGAACCTCCATCTCGCCGAGAGTGCCTCCAAAGACGAACCATGGAAGAAACCGGTGACCAGAGACATGATCGAGCGGGCCATCGAGATTGGGCGGTATCTCATTCCCCACGCTATAGCTGCATTCGCTCTCATGGGTGCCGACCCCACCGTTGCAGACGCCAACCACATCCTCAACTGGATCAAAGGCAAGAACAAAACCGAGTTCACCAAGAGGGACCTATTCGAAGGTGTGAAGGGACGGTTCAAGAAGGTGGCCAACCTCGAACCCGGCCTGGACCTTCTCGTAGACCACGAATACTTGCGCCATCGGGTGATTGCACCACAGCGTTCAGGACCTGGACGACGACCAAGCCCGATCTATGACGTGAACCCAGCCGTGTATTCGCACAATTCGCACGATTCGCACAATTCGAAGCATGAAGATTCATGAGTCCCCAAACCCCACCCCCCACCCCAGATTCAGAGGTGGCCTCGGCCTTCGGCCTCGTCCACAGGTTTTCGGAATCGGCCTGCGGCCTCCACCACACCAACATCATCAGGTGCCCACAACTCTGCATAACCACACATGACAGACGTACACCTCATGCGTGAGGACCTCCAGAGCCATGGAGACCACGACCCATGGAAACCAGGTCGTTTTCTTGCACCCGAACTCGCCGAAGCGATCAAGGAAGCTAAACTGGCAACGGGAGCGTCGTGGAGGAACGTGGCGAAGCATGCGGGCTTCTCCCATGCCTATCTGGTCGAATTGTCGAACGGCCACCGTGTCCCGTCTATCCGCACAGTCGAGATTCTCGCCGGTGTGCTACCAATCGAGGAGTGGGCGGTGGAGGAGCTTCGAAGCGTGGCCATTAGGGGTCATGGGAGAGACCGACCGGCATAATCCGATAGTCGCTCAGCACGCCAAATCCTTGCCGTTTTCCTGTGCCGCCGATGCTGATACTGGTAACCAAGACGGTGCGCCCATAACCACTCTTATGTAAAGCTGCGTGTGAAGTGCCTGGTCAGAGACCTGTGCAGGCGATCCCGCAACCCTAAGTGGTCGATCTGAGTGTCAGTCGAGTCGTCTATCCCACTGTCCGTGACGAATTCGACGGTCACCGAGGCGTATTGCAGAAATTACCGGAAGGGATCGACCCGGCGGGGTCACTGTCGACCTTCGCCTCTGCACCAAACAAAAAAGGAGAGACACTCAGCGGCCTGGCGTGATAGTGAGCCTGCACGACGATCTGTCCGTGATGTCCGGTATACGGGTGACGGGTCTCAGCCACTTTGAACATGGCTGGGGGACAGAAGCTGTAGCCAGGCTTTGTTGGGAACCGGCGGACATTGGCGGACAGGCGACCGTTCGGTCACGGGAGCGAAGAAACCCGGCCTTGTGGTGGCCAACAGTCTGTCGGTCACGTGTTTCCAGCCAACTCATCCCGCTATGGGGAAGGGTCGGGGCCTCAGCGCACTTCTTGTGTCGTACAGGGGATGTTGAGGACAAGACTTCGGTTCAGAAATCCGAAGTGAGAGGGCACATCATTGTTATACCAACTGGGGATGGTGTACCGGACGATGACGGAAGCAGTCAGCGGACTCTCGGGGGAAGAATCGTGTCCGGGCAAGCGAGCGAATATCAGTCCGGGAATGGCGTCGGAGTGGCTTGCCTCAAGCATGTCACCCAACGTCCAAGTCTCGGTTTCATGAGTGTTGGGCGTATGCATAGCGCCGTCGTCTGTGAAATAGGTGATCTCCACATCTGTCCACGAGCCGAAGTTGTTCCACTCGAAAGTGAGTTCATACTCCCCTGGTCCGAGTTCTTGGTGCCACTCGTACGAGCGAACAGTCACGTCACACCACGGTGACGGAGGATTCGTGGTCCCCGTTATCCCATGCCACTGCACGGAGGATTCGTCTGAGCACGTCATCGAATAGGTTCCTGGTGGGTCCTCATTTACGGTGCATGGATCTCCGGGGTCGCCTTTGGGTCCTTGCAGACCATCAAGACCGTCTGAACCATCATCCCCATCCGTTCCGTTTTGCCCATCGACGCCGTCCTGACCGTCCGCTCCGTTGACACCGGTGAGTCCTTGCGGACCCTCTGAGTTCCATGCAGCTTGGACTTCTTTGCCTTCTTTGCATGGCTCGACGGGTTGGTCGCCTTCGGCGATCTTTGTGAGGTCGCCTTTGTCGGTGAGACAACCGGTGTACTGGACTGCGTCTGGATTGGCGGCTGCAAGTCCGACGAACAGCCCCCCGAACACGGCTACTGCTGTGACTAATCCAAGAACTCGACGAACCATCCTTCACTCCTCTACTCGTATTGAGAGTAGAATCTACTCACATCAGGAGTAGTAGTCAATCAGCGGGTAATGAGAGTGGAATGTCTTGTTCGGATGGTTTCGAGTCGTTGCCGTGTGTTGGCGATCAGTTCAGGGTCAGTAGCGGTAGCCCAGCTCTCGGTTTCTTGGGCGGTTTCAGCGAAGAAGTCGTCGACTTCGCCGAGGAGGCGGGTGGTGATGTCGAGTACCAGTGATATGACATGGAGTCGTTCCGGGTATTGAGGTCTCCCGTTGTATTCGAGTCTTTCTTGACCCGGTCCTCCGATACCGGCTTCGAGCATGGAGAGGGGTCCACCCTCGCCCAGATAGTCGTTGGCGATGGTGGTCATCTCGGTCAGCATTGTTCGAGCCGATCTCGCTGTGGCCTCCATGGAGGCGGTCAGATCTTCGACACCGCCTTGGTCGCCGTAGAAGAGTCGAAGAACGCCTTCGATCTCGAAGTGTGGCTCTCCCGGTTCAGTGGCCAGCCAAGCCGAGAGCGCTTCACGGCCTTCGGGGGTGATGGTGTAACGCTTCCTGGTCCGTTCTCCTGCTGGCTCGTCCTCGACTATCGCCCAACCTAAATCCACTAGATGACCCTGCTCCCGATAGAGATGGCCCTCTGATGCTGACCAGACGTAGCGGAGACTTCGCTGCAACTGTTGGGTTAGCTCGTAGCCAGTCCACGACCTAACCGCCAACAATCCCAACAGTCCGTAGGTGGTGGGTGATGTCTTCTTCGTCATACCAACATCCTACTCGCATTGGGAGTAGTGGTGTTGTATGTTGGCAATGGATAGGGAAAGGAACCGGGTCCGGGAACGAAGGAAAAGGGAAAACCATGGGTGTTGGAACATTGCGGTGTGTTGTGATCAACGTCACCGACTTAGAACTCGCTTACAAGTTCTGGGGGACCGTCACCGGTCTAGAAGTGATCGGCTCGGAATCCGGGTGGCATGACTGGCTCGGCTACCTGGGGACTACGGACCCGTGGAAACACGAGATCATCCTTCAACGCATTGACAATTCCCCATTGGATATTCAGGCGCCCAACCCGGACCGGCCGAATCAGATGCATATCGACATCACCCCCAACAATGGCATCGACCAAGCCATCGAGGAGATCATCGAGTTGGGCGGTACTCTCAAAAAGGCGCCCTCGCTCTACCCCAGACCTGGCTCACGAGGCGATCACAGTCCCCTCATCGACTGGGCCGTGATGCAGGACCCCTTCGGCAACGAATTCTGTTTGGTCGAAGAACTCGCCACAGATCAATCACACGCCGCCATGGCAGCCACAGAAGCCACTACCGACCAAGAATGGCGAACCGCAGCCGGAGTTACCCACTAACCACTCGCACGGAATGGACATCTGGGCGACCTACGGAGAGTCGACCATCAGCCCGACCTCACTCCGGCCCACCACTGGTATCAACATCTTCACCAGCTCTGTGGCCCCTTCACGGTCCAACACCAACTCCATCCCACGGGTCCGGCTGTAGTAGTCACGGACTGACAACCGGTGCTTGAAGTCGGCCAGCTGTTCACCGGGCCGAGACGTTTCGAAGGCGACGGCGACACATGGTTCGGAGTAGTTGCCGGTGGGGATGATTGACTGTGGGTGGGCAAGTGGCACGTGGACAGTTGTAGGCGGAGGCTGGGACAGGAACCGTGGCAGCGGCGAGCGACCACATCACCCCAATGGTCAGACCGACTGGAAATGCATAACTCTCTTGACGACAGGTATGCACTCGGGTACGCTGGAATGCATACCTGCATCAACTCATGATGCATATCAGCGAAAGGAGGGACTTTATGTCCCGCACAACAGTGGTCATCGACGATGACCTACAGGAAAAGGCCAAGGACCTCGGGATCAACATCTCCGAGGTCTGCCGTGAGGGCCTGAGGACCGCAGTAGTGGCCAAGAAGGAAGCCGCCCGGCACGGCGACGAATATGAGACCATCACCGCCGACATTTGGCACGACCGTCATGGTGACGAGATGGAAGCGGTGCAGTTCGTTGGTCGGTTGGTTCATTACGAAGAGAAGTCCGACACGAATTACTACCTGACGGCAGGCGGGGTCCCTTCTGTCGTCACCGAGGAAGGCCAGCTCATGTACGGCGAGGAGCTGTGGGGCGAGGTCCCCGGCCACATCCGGCAGCTCCTCGAAGAGGCCATCGGGGAGGCCCCTACGCCGACCGTCCTCGACATCTAAAGGCGTACGCAGGGGTGAACGAGTTTCGGTAGCTCTTGTGCCGCTCACCCCGGCTCGCCTGTCACTCCTCTTCTCTCAACCTATCGAGTCACTCGTCCACCGACAGAACGCATCGCTTCACGGATCGCCCTGTCTCTCCGACATGGTCGAAACCGAGGAGCATGCGACGTGGTCCAAACCAATCGGTATCACCTACGACGCGGACACCAGGGAAGTCTGGGTATCCAGCTACTCAGGAGCCATCCAAGTATTCGCAGACCTAGCGCCATGAACGCGCGGCGCACATGGATATCGGAGGTCACCCTTCTTCCTCGTTCTGAATAATGGGTGGGAAACCTCGTTGAACCAAGCAGTCGGCGGTTCGGCCTAGCGACTCAGTATGCGTACCGTTTCATTTTCGTTCTTGGAGTGGAGGGTCAACGTG
>Ga0255057_10000425_pt1 | contig 24175 bp, 19 predicted proteins | sample Cases_109_6_MG_FD_189022 | JGI IMG/M metagenome (GOLD analysis project Ga0255057, IMG submission 189022) | Seawater microbial communities from Amundsen Gulf, Northwest Territories, Canada - Cases_109_6 | ecosystem: Environmental > Aquatic > Marine > Gulf | place: Canada: Northwest Territories... | reverse complement strand
AGCCACCTGTGGGATGTCTCCGAAGAAATCCCATACGGTGTCGACCGAGTGCGCCGTCTCGAAGTCTTGCTTGATCATCATGTCGTGCTCCCGGCGGGACTGGTCTTCTCGGCGTCGGTTTCGAAGCGAACGCGGCAGCCTGGACAGCAGAAGTAGTGGGTCACCCCGTCCATCTCGAGGGGATAGCTGGTGTCGTCGGCGGTGACAGTCATGCCACAGATAGGATCTATTGCCTCGGTTGTGGGTGTGGCCGCGAGCTCATGCCGACGGCCTAGCTCACCGGTGGCTCGGAGCTCGACGAGCTCGGCCAGCACGGCGACCGCGACTTCGCGATGGGTGGTGCGGCCCAGATCGAGCCCGGCTGGTACCCGGATAGAGTCGATCAGCTCCTGGGAGATGTTGCGGTCCTGGAGATACCCGCGCAGCGCCTCACCTCGTCGCCGCGAGCCGACCACACCGAGATAGGCAGGACTGGCAGCGACGGCCTGCTCGATGATTTCTTCGTCGCCGTGGCCTTGGGTGGCGACCACAACGATCGAGCGTGAGGATATGGCCGCGGTGGAGAACTCGGCCCCTTCGATCAACTCCGAATTCCAGCCGAGATCTCGGGCTAGCTGAGACAGGGTTTGAGCCATCGGCGAGCGACCGACGACCACCAGATGAGGAGCCGCGACGAAAGGCTCAATGAAGACCTGCAGGGCGCCGTCGCTCTGACACGAAATCGCGATCGCAGTCACCCCCTCCGGTGTGTCGATGAGCTCGTCAGTCGTTCCGAGGGCCAGCAGGCGAGGCTGGCCCTCGTCCAGCGCCCTCAGCGCCTCACGGACGAGCACCGGCTCGGCGCACGCTCCACCAATCCAGCCGAGAACCTGACCCGATGCCATCACGATGGCTCGCGATCCCTGCTGTCCCGACGACGGTCCTTGGCGCCAAACGACGGTTGCGAGAACGAAGTCCTCGTCGCGTCGCGCCAGCTCGACGGCGTGTTCGAGCACGCCCCAGCCGTCGATCGCAGATTGGTTCGTCATGAACCCGTCCTCGTCGGAGGCGCACCAGACACGTCGTGATGCTCCGTGAGCGCTTCATATACACGGTCGGGCAGGAGTGGCATGTCGATGTTTCGAACGCCGGTGTCCTTCAGGGCGTCCAGCACCGCGTTGACGAAGGCGGCCGGTCCGCCCACCGTGGCGCACTCGCCGACTCCCTTGGCCCCGATCGGATGGTGAGGAGATGGAGTCACCACCTCGTGCAGCTCGAATCCGGGGGTCTCCCACGCAGTGGGTAGGAGATAGTCCATGTAGTTGGAGCCAACACAGTTGCCCTGTTCGTCGAACGTCATGAATTGGGTGCTGGCCATGGCGTAGGCCTCAGTCAAGCCACCCATGATCTGTCCCTCGACAATCATCGGGTTGATGCGCACACCGCAGTCGTCGACCGCGACAACTCTGAGCACGTCCCACACGCCCGTCTGCGGATCGACCTCGACGGTCGTGATGTAGCAGCCGAAGGGCCATGTCAGGTTGGGCGGGTCGTAGTAGGCGTTGTTCTCGAGGCCCGGCTCCATCCCGTCGGGAACGTTGCTGTAGGCCGCCATGGCGCATTCCTGGATCGTGACCCCGGTGTCGGGTGAACTCCGCACGAAGAAGCGGCCCAATTCCCAATCGATGTCCTCCTCAGAGACTTCGAGCAGGTGAGCGGCGATCTTGCGGGCCTTGGCTCTGATCTTGCGTGACACCATCGAAACGGCCGCGCCGGCCACGGGGGTGCTGCGAGAGGCGTAAGTGCCCATGCCGTACGGAGCGGTGTCGGTGTCGCCCTCCTCGACCACGATGTCCTCGGCCGGAATGCCCAGCTCGTGGGCAACGATCTGGGCCCAGGTGGTCTCGTGCCCCTGCCCCTGGGACTTGGCCCCCGTGCGCAGGATCGCCTTGCCTGTCAGGTGGACACGCAACTCGGCCGAGTCGAACATCTTGACGCCGAGGATGTCGTACTCACGGCTGTTGCCAGCTCCCAAAGGTTCGGTCATCGTGGAGATGCCAATGCCCAGGAGGCGTCCTTTCTTCTTCGCTTCTTCCTTCTGTTTCAGGAAGTCCTCGTAGCCGATCGCTTCGAGCCCGATGTCCAGGCACTTGCGGTACTGGCCTGAATCGGTGAGGAAGCCGAAGGGAGTGCGATGGGGAAAATCGTCGTCGCGCACAAAGTTGAGGCGACGAATTTCGGCCTGATCGATGCCCAGATCGTCGGCCGCGGCCTGAACCATCCGTTCCTGGAAGAACATTGCCTCGGTAACACGGAACGAGCATCGGTAAGCGACTCCACCGGGTGCCTTGTTGGTGTAGACACCCCGGGCCGTGAGGTGTGCGACGGGAATGTCGTAGCAGGCGAAGGCCGAGTGCAGCAGACCGATCTTGAACTTGCTTGGCTGAGCGTCGGAAAAAAAGGCCCCGTGATCGGAGTCGGTGTGCATTCGAACGCCCAGGATCTTGCCGTCTTTTCGCAGCGCCAGTTGACCCCGCAGATAGATGTCACGGCCGAACCCGGTCGAGATCAGATTGCCTGTCTTGTCCTCGATCCACTTCACGGGACGTTCGAGGAGGATCGACGCCAGAATCGATACCACATAGCCGGGATAGATCGGGACCTTGTTGCCGAAGCCACCACCAAGGTCGGGTGACACGACGCGGATCATGTGCTCGGGGAGCTCGGCCACCATCGCGATTGCGGCCCTGTGGAGATGTGGCGCCTGGCTGGTCAGGTACAGCGTGAGCTTGGAGGTGGACCGGTCGAAATCGGCGATCGAGCCGCAGGTCTCGATGGGAGATGGATGCGACCTCGGGTAGTGCAGCTCGAGCTCTGATACCAAGTCGGCGTCTGCGAAGGCCCGATCGGTGCCGTCCTTGTCGCCGATCTCCCAGTCGAAGATGGCGTTGTCGTGCTGACCTTCCTTGTCGTCTCGAATTATCGGCGCTCCCTCAGCCATCGCCTGTATCGGGTTCACGATTGCGGGCAGCGGTTCGTAATCGACGATGATCGCCTCGCACGCGTCCTTGGCGATGTAGGGATCGTCGGCGATGACGCACGCCACTTCCTGCCCCTGGAATCGAACCTTGTCGGTTGCGAGTACTGCCTGAGTGTCGTAGGACAGCGTCGGCATCCAGGCCAGGTTGCGACTCGCCATCAATTCACCGGTGAGCACGAGGCGAACCCCCGGAATCGCCCACGCCGCGCTGGCATCGATGGACTTTATGCGGGCATGGGCGAGCGGGCTGCGGAGAATCTCCATGTGCAGCATGCCCGGCAAGGAGATGTCGTCGATGTAGTTGCCCTTACCGCGGACGAATCGGTTGTCCTCGACGCGGCTACGCCTGGCCCCGAGCCCGCCGATCTTGATCTCGTCAATGGTCATGACGTCTCGCCCTCCTCTTCGTCGGTGGCGCCCTGGCCGCGGAGGCGGGCCGCGGCCGACAGCACGGATTTCACGATGTTCTGATATCCGGTGCAACGGCAGAGATTGCCCGACAAAGCCCACCGCACCTCGTCCTCGGTCGGGTCGGGATTCTCATCCAGGAGGGCCTTGGCACTGAGCATCATCCCAGGAGTGCAGAAGCCGCACTGCAGACCGTGCTCGTCCTTGAATCCCTCCTGGATGGGATGCAGTTCGCTGGCCGTCGCCAGGCCTTCGACCGTTGTGATCTCGTGTCCCTCGGCCTGCACCGCGAACATCGTGCAGCTCTTTACCGGGGTTCCGTCGAGCAGCACGGTGCAGGCCCCGCAGTTGGCGGTATCGCAGCCCGTATGAGTGCCGGTCAGGCCGAGACCTTGGCGGATCAGGTGAGCGAGCAGCAGTCTGGCCTCGACGTCAACCGTGTGTTGGTTGCCGTTGATGCTGACAGTGATCCGTCGGACCCCGGCGTCGGTGCTCGGTTCAGGTGGCACCTTTGTGAACAGGCTGGTCATGTCAGGCCACCTCCTGGACTGTGAGCTGCAGGTTCGAGAGGATCCGGGTAACGAAGGTGGCGACTATGTGCCGCTTATAGGCCTCACTACCTCGATGGTCGGTCCGGGGCTGCGAAGCCTGCGCGGCAAGATCGGCGGCACGCTCGATGGTGCCAGCGTTCAGATCTTCACCGACGAGTTCCTGTGCAGCCTCATCAGCGTTGATCGTGGAGGCACCGACCCCGGTGAGGCCAATTCCGGCCCGAGCCACCTCGTTACCGGAGAACTCGAGCGACACGGCCACGCCCACGGTGGCGAAGTCGCCGACCCGTCGTTCTAGCTTGAGGTAGCTGCCTGCTCGGGTGCCGACCGGAGCGGGAACTACCGCTTCGATAGCGAGTTCATCAGGCCGAAGGGCGTTCTGGAATGGGCCTGCGACGAAATCGGCAACGAGAATCGAGCGTCGACCGTCGGGACCTTGGGCCACTACCGAACCGCCAAGTGAAGACATCACCGACGCCCAGTCGCCCTGGGGATCAGCGTGACACACCGAGCCGACCAAGGTCCCTCGGGTACGCACGATGGGATCAGCGATCAGGGGAGCGGCGGCGGCCATCGTCGGCTGCTGCTCAGCAAGGTCCTTGGCCTTTTCGAGATCGACGTGACGGCATAGAGCACCGATGCGATAAGTGCCATCGGGGTCGGCGCCGTGGTACGCCAGGCCTGGGATGTTGTTGATATCGATCAACATCTCAGGTGAGGCGAAGCGGAGCTTCATCATCGGCACCAGACTCTGACCGCCTGCCAGCACCTTCGCTTCGCCCTGCCCCTGGCGGAGCAGCTCGATGGCCTGCTCCACGGTGTCGGGCGCTTCGTATTTAAACCGCGGCGGATACATGCGTGTAGGGGTTCCTTTCGCGATCTATCGGTTCGACTGGTCGTCGTCAGCACTGCGGGGATCGGGTATTGCGACAGGAAGCGACTCAGCATCGGGATCGGCGCGACGCTCCTGGTGCGGGGGCCAGGGCCCTTGTACGGGTTGGCCGGCAACCTTGAGATACTCGATGAGTTGAGGCCAGGCCCAGACCGTAGGACTAGCACCAGTTTTGGGCGAGTCCTTGATGAGCCCGTAGATCCTCGGGTTGCCCCGGCTGAGTCCAGACGACTCTACGCCCATTAGATTGCCCCTCTTCTCGAAAGCTGCCCCAGCCTCGAACCGTTTCAACCCTACACGCTGACGCTGGGGCCCGTCCAGGAAAGACGGAGTTCCGTCACTCGAACCGCCAGAGCGCCAGAGATGCGTCGAAAACGCCAAGATTCGACTCGGCCGAGGCCCCCGAGCGGCATCAGTCATGTAGAGGAGCAGCTCGGCATAGCGCCCCATCGCTCCGTCTACGTCCGATGTCCGACCTCGCTGGCTCGGCCCGGCTCCTAGAGTCGATTCCCAAGCAAAAGGAGTCGGGCTGTCTATGAAAGACGCGCTGGAGACCTACGCAAAGTGGACTGCCGATGGCAAGCAAGTGGCAGTAGCGACGGTGGTTCGGGTGCAGGGTTCCGCGCCCCGACCCGAAGGAGCTAAATTTCTCGTCTCGTCCGACGGTGATATGGAGGGGTCGGTCTCGGGAGGTTGCGTCGAGAACGACGTATTCCTTCATGCCAAAGAAGTCTTGGAGACCGGTGAGCCACGGCTCGTCACCTACGGAATCGCCGACGACGAAGCGTTCGAGGTAGGTCTGGCGTGCGGCGGTACGATTCAGGTGCTGATCGAACAATGGTGATGAGGGCGATCCAAGCTCTCGTAGCCGACGAGCGGCTCGGAGCCGTAGCCACCGTCGTCAGTGGTGCCGACATCGGTGCCAAGGCTGTAATTGACGCCGAGTCGGGCTTCGTGGCCGGGGACCTACCCGGCGAGATCGCCGACGATGTCCTGGCCGATGCCAAGTCGTTGATGGAACGCGAACAGCGCCTGACGCTCGAATACGGGGCTCGCGAGGTGTTCATCGAGACAGTGGCGCCCCGAGCCCACCTCGTCATCTTCGGTGCCGTTCATATTGCACAGGAGCTCGCAGTCTTGGCCCACCAGCTCGGCTTTCATGTCACAGTCTCCGACGCTCGCCAAGCCTTCACCACTCCCGAGCGGTTCCCTACCGCAGACCAGGTTTTGGTTGGCTGGCCCGATGAAGTGCAGGCCCAAATCGAGATCGACAGCCGTAGCTACGTGGTTCTGTTGTCCCACGATGCCCGGTTCGAAGATCCGGTGTGGCCGTGGGTGCTTGCCACCCCGGCCAAGTATCTCGGAGCGATGGGGAGCCGTCGAACCAAGGCGAAGCGGAATGAAAAGCTGGCTCAGGCCGGCTATTCCGCAGAACAGATTGAACGGATCCACGCTCCGATCGGGTTGGATCTTGGTGCCGAGCAGCCGGCCGAGACCGCGGTGGCGATAATGGCCGAGATCATCCGCGTCCGATATGGATCCGGGACCGGTGAGTCGCTTCGGGGTCGAAGCGGACGAATCCACCTGCAAAGGCCGGAGGATGGGGCTGCAGCCCCCTAGATCCAGCACTTGGTGACAAAGCCGTTCTTCGGCTCAACCGAAAAACCCCAGGCAATACCTGACCTAACCTGCGCTGACTTGACGCGGAGCCACAGCCTGCACAGCTCGCCGTTCTCCGTACGAGTATCTTTCGGAACGATGTCTCGCCGCCCGGTCCCGTCGATGCCAGCAGGCCAACAATCGCGGCAAGCGACTCTGATCATCGGGTCGATGCTCGCATTTGGTGTGCTGTTCGCCGGCTGCAGCGGGTCCTCTCGCGTGGAAGGTGGCCTATCCGAGGCGATCACAGATGCTGAACCCGGCACCACCTTGCACCTACCCCCAGGACAGTACGACGGACCCATCGTCATCGACAAGCCGCTGACGATCGTCGGTGAGCCAGGCGCGGTCATTACCGGCACCGTTGGGGAACCGGCCGTCTCAATTCTGGGCACAGACCACGTCACACTGCGCGACCTGGCGATCCAAGGCGGTGAATTAGGCATCTACGTGCTCGGATCTGGAGACGTGCTGATCGATCACGTTCAGATACGTGACGCCGAGTGGCACGGCATCTTCGCCCACGACGCCGAGATCGAGGTGATCGACTGCCTGGTGTCAGGACTGCGAGCATCACGGCCCCAAGGTATCGAGATCATCAACTCGGATCGACGGCCTCCTTCGCTGGTCGCCGGCTGCCGTATCGAGGGTCCCGTGTTCGAGGGCATCGTCGCCCATGTTTCTCACGTGGTATTCGAAGACAATGTGGTGGTGGGGTCGTCACCACGTGGAATCGTTGTGACCGAGATGTCGTCGGGGCTCATGCAGGGGAACCAGGTCATCGGTGCCACAGGCGCGGGCTACTTCTGCGGGGATCAGAGCACCTGCTCGATAGTGGACAACTCCGTAGATGGAGTGGCTGCTGGCGAACCGTCCTACCGGTCGGGCATGGGCCACGGGCTGGTGGTGCACTTCAACTCTGTGGCCTACGTCGACTCTTTCGAGGTCGGCGCTGTCGATGGCGAGAAGGTGCTTTCGATGCTGGGCTCAACGCTATCGCCTTTTCCTGTAGACCTCGGGTTCAACCGGGATGGGCTGCCTTGGAAGGCTCTGCTGGTGGTCATGATCGTTCTAATCGTTGCGGTCCTGGGAGAACGCCTCACCCGCCAATCCGAAGGGCCCGAATCGTCCGCCGAGGCGCCACCCGAGGAAACCGCGGAGTTGGGCGCCGACACGGGCGGTGGTGCCACCGTGGAGATCTTGCTCAAAACCGCCGGGCGGTCGCGGAATCCGTTCAATGGCAGCACGACGCTGGGGCGCAAGCGGATCGTTGGCGGCGCCATATTCCTCGTCCTGTTCTTGGCTTTCGTTGGCTTCAACCGGTTTCCGAAACTCGACGTCGTTCAACACGACGTTGATGTCGCCACCGCCGTGGACGGCACGATCGAGCCGGGCGTTGATGAATGCTTCCAGGGGTACTGCATAGAGGCCATGCCGGAGGGAGGTCTCCTGCAGCGTTGGCTCGACTTCTCAGTGAACTACCTGTGGTTGGTCACGGTCGGCATGCTCTTTGCCTTCCTGGTAGCGGGTCTGGTCGACACGTTCTTCTTTCCGGACTCCGAAATTGGTGGATTCCGGGGTCGAGGGTTACGCGGGTCGCTCCAAGGACTGACGGTGGGTCCGGTGATGACCCTGTGTTCGGCCTGCATTGTCCCGGTGGCGAATTCCTTCCGACAGAGGGGCGCGAGCGTCTCGTCAACGATCGCGATCACGCAGGGTTCGGCCACGCTCAACGCACCGGCGGTGCTGATGACGCTGGCCATCTTTACACCACTTTTGGCCGGTGCTCGAATAGCTCTCAGCGTGCTCGGTACCTTGTTGATCGGACCAGTAGTTGCATGGGCGGTCGGCACCGATCCGGAGGCAGACCACGAAGTCGGGTCACAGCAGGTCGTGGCTCCAGCGCCGCCAGCCGCATGGGCTTCGGTAACCCGGCGCGGCTTCGTCGGGTGGCTACAGAGTTCGACGCGATTCTTCTTCCGCCTTACTCCGATCATGATTCTCGCCGGCTTCGCCAGTGGGCTCGCCCTCCAGTGGCTCACACCAGTCACGGTGTCTCAGTACCTGGGCAATCACTTACTCGGAATCGTTATCGCGGCCACCATCGGAATACTGATCAATGTGCCTCTCATGTTCGAGATACCCCTCGTGGCCGGACTGATGTTGGTGGGGATGGGAACGGCTCCCGCGGCCACCCTGCTGTTCACGGCAGCTGCGGCGGGTCCGATCACCTTCTGGGGCCTCGCCAAACTGATTCCCGCCCGCGGTATCGGCGCCTTCGTCACTACCACCTGGGGTCTGGGCGTTGCCGGCGGGCTCGTCGTCTTGGGCCTTGAAGCGATCCTCTTCAGCTAGGTATTCTGCCCTACCCCGCCTGGGGTTCTTCCCTCTCCACTCTGACCTGCACAGGCTTACCGCGCACCTGGATGTTCAGCGTCACTGACTTCCATCCTTCAGGAAGGCTGGGGTCGGAGGTAACTCCCTCCTGTTCGAGTTCCAGCCCGACGAATCCCCGAACCACCGCCAGCCAAACTCCGGCCGAGCATGCCAGGTGGATGCCATTGGCAGCACTTCCGGCGCTGTCCGACAGGTCGAGCGTCGCCGCCTCCTGAAAGTGCTCCCAAGCCGCTTCTGCCCGGCCCACCTGCGCGGCCACCGCAGACTGGACAGCGGGCGACAGCGAAGAGTCGCCGGTGGTGATGGAGTCGTAGTAGTCGAAGTCGGCCCGGCGTCGTTCCAGCGGCGTGTCCTCGGGCAGGAGAAAGTGCGCCATGACGACATCGGCCTGCTTCAAGACGCGGTGCCGATACAGAACGAGTGGATGAAAGTGCAACAACAACGGGTATTTCTCGCGCGGCGTTTCCCAGTCCCAGGGCTCGAGTGACAAGAAGGTTGCGTCCTGAGCAGTCACCCCGAGCTCATCGTCGCGCAACACCACGATCGCGTCGGCGATGCGGGTCCATTCCTCCGCCTCTCCGTCGGCGAGGTTTATCGTTGACGCCAACCTCTCGAATTTCGGTTCGTGCTCGAATCGCATCCGCTCCACCACCTCAGCGGCGAAACGAAGGTTCATTCGGGCCATTTGGTTCGTGTACGCATTGTCGTTGACCAGCGCGGTGTACTCGTCGGGCCCTGTCACACCATGGAAATGAAACCCGTCCTCGGCCCAGAATCCCAGACTCATCCACATACGCGCAGTTTCCACAGCCATCTCGACGCCCATCTCCCACAGCGTCTCGTCGTCGTTCGTCCATGCCAAATAACGGCGTAGGCCGCGGATGACGTCGGCATCGATGTGGAACTGAGCGGTCCCGCCCTCGAAGAAGGGCGATGCTTCATCACCGGTGATGGTGCGCCACGGAAACAGGGCGCCCTCCAGAGTCAGCTCGGCGGCGCGCTCACGGGCCTTCGGCAGCATCGAGTACCGGTACCGGATGATCTCGCGCGCCGCGTCGGGGTTGGTCGCGGCAAGAAAGGGCATCAGAAACACGTCGGAATCCCAGAAGTGGTGACCTTCATACGACCGGCCGCTGAGACCGCGGGCCGGAACCCCGTGCCCAACCAACGACGCTGACGCCCAGTGCATCTGAAGAACGGCGAAGCGAACCGCCTGCTGGGCGATCGAGTCTCCTTCGATCACCACGTCCGAGGTCGCCCAGAACGAATCCAGGTCCTCGCGCTGTTCCGCTGCCAGCGCCGCGAAATCGCCGATCCCCTCCACATATTCCACCGCTTCGGTGGCATCACCGTCTCTCCGGTAGGCCACCACCACCTCACCCGTGTGACTGCTGCCCGGCTCGACATGCGTTGTTGCGTTGAATACCGCTCGGTCACCGTCCGCAATCGACCACCCGGACGTCGCAAGCGAACAATCCACCCGACTCGCAACCGTGAGCGGCAGATCAGAAGAAGTCGTGCGATAGGCGAGCACACAAATCCGACCCGAAGCAATGCGATCGCCCTGCTGCAGCACCCGCCGGCCGAAGGCGGGAGACAAGCGCGGGTCCACCTTCTCGCCCGGCTCGAAGAACTGCACATCCTGACCCGTCCGCTCGATGTCGAGCCGGTTGACGATACGGCTCTGCAATTCGAGTGTTCCGGCCTCAAAGGCTTCCACCGTGATCCGCTGCGCGAACACGTCGCTGTGAAGCAGCGAGACCAGACGCTCCCACCGAACCTTCGCTTGGGGCCACTCGGCGTCCGTCGTCACGATCCCGGTGCGGAAGTCGAGACGGCGACGTAGCCGAGCCTCACTCAGATCGAGCTCGGTGCCATTCCAGAGAACGCCAAGGTGACTCGCTTCGGGCAGATAGAGAATGGTCTGCCCGGCGCTGGCGTATCCGTAGGCCGGTTCCGGATAGACGATCGGCCAAGATTCGTAGAAACCGTTGAGGAGGGTCCCCGGCTCGTGCACTGGCGCTCCCTGCTCGAAGGCGGCACGGATGCCGAGGTTGCCGTTACCGAGAGCGAAGAGCGTCTCATCGAGTCCGACCAAGTCCGGAGTGAGGCCCTCGCGGGTCAAGCCCCATGGCTCCGGCGCAAAGGGGTAGCCAGGCCAGCGCTCTACGCCGGTGATCAAGTCTGTGAGATCGGACACCACCAGATCGGCGCCGGCCTCCACGAGATCGTTCGGTGACCCGTTGCGGTCCACTCCTATCACGACTCCAAATCCGCCAGCCTTGCCCGCAACTACGCCGCTCACCGCATCCTCCAGCACAACGCAGTCGGCGGGATCAATCCCCAATTCGGTGGCCGCCAGAAGAAAAGCGTCGGGTTCCGGCTTGCCGCGCAGCTCCATTCGGGCCGCCACGACGCCATCGATCTGAACAGAGAAGCGATCGAGAAGCCCCACGGATTCAAGGACGGCACGGCTATTGGCCGACGACGTCACTACCGCAACCGGAATTCCGACCGACTCGAGGTAAGCAAGCAAGCGAAGCGAGTCAGAAAAGACGTGCGCACCTTCCGCCTGGAGGATCCCGGTGAACGCCGCGTTCTTGGCGTTGCCGAGCGCAGACACTGTGCCGTGCCCCGGAGGATCGGCGCTATCGCCCTGCGGAAGACTGAGGCCGCGCGACTCGAGAAAACGGGCTACGCCCACGTATCGCGGCAATCCGTCGACGAACTTGCGGTAATCCGATCGTTTGTCGAAGGGGGCCTGGTCGGGCGCCACCTCAGCGAGGAAACGGTCAAATGCCACCCCCCAGGCGGAAGCGTGGAGTGTGGCGGTGGAAGTAACAACGCCATCTAGGTCGAAGAGGGCGGCCTGATAGCGCGACCAGTCCAAACTGCTTGCGGTCATGACCCTTCCGCCCTGGGCAACGCCAGCACATTAGGTGGGGTCCAAGACTTCGTCTCTCGACTGGAGTTCTTTCCTGACCGACAGACCCGGCCTCTGTGACTCCGTCCTCAGGCCTTCACTCTCCCCGACCGCGCCCGTACTCGAGACGGAGGTGCGTCGCGGGCCGCGGCCGGCGCGGCTCGGTCCAGGTTGATAGCCTGGGGGCCGTTCAGAAGGAGGAGCGGCGAGATGGCCGGCATCACGCTCGAAGGCGTAGCAAAGGTGTACGACGATGGCACCCGAGCCGTCAATGACGTCAATCTCGAGGTGGGCGATGGCGAGTTCTTGGTCCTCGTGGGACCCTCCGGGTGCGGCAAGTCGACGGTGCTTCGAATGATCGCTGGCCTCGAACACATAACCGAAGGAAAGATCACGATTGGCGACCAGTTGGTCAACGACGTGGCTCCCAAGGATCGTGATATAGCCATGGTCTTTCAGAACTACGCCCTCTATCCCCACATGAACGTGTTCGACAACATGGCCTTTGGGCTCAAACTCCGCAAAATGGATTCCGACGAGATCCAGCGGCGTGTCGGTCAAGCCGCGGAGTTGCTCGAGATCTCCGACTTCCTCGAGCGCAAGCCCAAGGCCCTCTCGGGCGGTCAGCGCCAGCGGGTCGCGATGGGACGAGCGATCGTGCGCGAGCCAGCAGCGTTCCTGATGGACGAGCCACTGTCGAATCTCGACGCCAAGCTCAGGGTCCTGATGAGAACCGAGCTTTCGCTGCTCCACGAGCGCCTCAGCACGACGACCGTTTACGTCACCCACGACCAGATCGAGGCGATGACCCTCGGCCAACGGGTGGCAGTGCTGAAGCCCTACACGGAACGCCGACCGCTCAACCTCCAGCAGGTCGATACCCCCAAGGTCTTGTTCGACGAACCCCGCAATCTCTTTGTTGCGGGCTTTATCGGAAGCCCCGCCATGAACCTGGTCACTGGGCGTCTCGAGAGTGTGGACGGCCACGTCGAAGCCGTCTTTGGGAGTGTCCGCCTACGGGTCGATCCGGCGGCACTGGACCGTCATCCCGCCGTCTCCCAGCACATGAATCAGGAGATCGTGATCGGGGTGCGACCGCGCGCCTTCGAGCACCAACAACTGGCTCGCTGGGACGCCACCGGCTCAACCATCGATGTAGAGGTAGAAGTCGTGGAACTGCTCGGATCCGAGACCCTGATCCACTTCGAGCTGGGGGTGCCGCCGGTGGTCACTCCCGACATCGAGGAACTGATGGCCGACACCGATGCCACCCCGGCTTCACTGGGTGAGGTATCCAAGTTCACCGCCCGGGTGAGCCCCGATGTCGATGTCACTCCAACGACGGTGCTCCCCCTCGCCGTCGATACCAGGAAGCTGCACTTCTTCGATCCGGCATCGGGCTTGCGTCTCACCTGACCGCGGAGCGGGCCAAGTACATTCTTGCGTCGTAAGGTCTATGCCTCTGCGGTTCGTGGGTGAGCACGCGTATCAGGCGAATCGATCATCTCGGCCGGCCAACCCGCCCGATTCGAGGCAACGCTGATCACCCGGAGCTGACCAACAACGCCGGCGGGACCCCCGGGGGGTCATTTCACGGACCCACCCAACAAGCCAGCCTCGAAGTACTTCTGGAAGGCAAAGAAGATCCCCAGCGGCACAAGCGCAGATATGAAGACACCGGCGGCAATGATGTCGATACCGCTGCCGAATTGCCCCAGGCGCTGGCTGATCCACACCATCAGGGGCGCCCTATCACCCGAGAAAATGAGGGCGACGAGCAGGTCGTTCCACGTCCAGGTGAACTGGAAAATGGCCAGCGAAGCGATCGCCGGAAAACCAAGCGGCAGCACGATTCGCACAAAGATCTTCCACTCATTGGCCCCGTCTATGCGCGCTGCCTCCATCAAGCTGGCGGGCAGGCCGGCGTAGTAGTTGCGCATCAAGAAGATTGCGAACGGCAGCCCAAACGCGGTATGAAACAACCACACCGACGGAAGCCCGCCGAGGCCCATCGAGCGGAACATGCGGAATGCAGGGATAAGCGCCATCTGCAGCGGCACCATGAGCATGGCGATCACCAAGAGAAAGACGACGTCTCTTCCCTTGAAGTCGATCCACGCCAAGGCGTACCCGGCCGCGGCCGCAAGCAAGATGGGAATCACCGTGCTCGGCACCGCGATCAAGAAGGTGTTGAACACGGCGTCGATCAGAGACTCGTCGCCGATCAGATTCGAGTAGTTCTGGATGGTCAGCTCGCCTGGCGATGACACCGTCGTCCACCAACCGGACCCGGCGACGTTCTCCAAAGGCCGGAAACTGGTCACCAAAAGCCCAATCCCGGGGATCATCCAAAAGAGGGCCACAATGATGAGCGTCGTCTGCAGGGCGCCCCGGCGGAACCAGGCGCCGAGCCTTCCCAACCGACTGGTGGGAGCCTCGGTAACGACGTCGAGATCAGGCGACATCAGCTCTGCTCCAGTCGGAAACGACGGATGTTGAAGAGAAGGACCGGGAGGATCAGCAGCAGAAGGAAGACTGCGATTGCAGCGCCCAGACCTCGGTTACCGCCACCCGTGAAGGCGCTACGCCACATTTCGAGGGCAATAACGTTGGCGTCGGCCTGGACTGAGCCCGGAGCGATTCCGATGATCAAGTCAAACATCTTGAGAGCGTTGATCGTGAGAGCAACGAACACGACCGTTAGCACCGGCTTGAGCAGCGGTACGGTGACGCGTCGAAAGACCTGATATTCGCTGGCACCGTCCACCCGGGCCGCCTCGAGAACGTCTCTTGGAAGAGAAGCCAGCCCGGAAGCGATTACAAGAAGAGCGAAACCCCCCCATATCCAGATCCCAGCGATGATCGCCGCGATCGTGATGAGGTCCTTACCGAGCCAGGTGATTCCTTGCCAGGGCTCTCGAAGGGTGCTGGAAGGTATTTGCACGGTGTACACACCTGGATCGAGACCCGTCACCTCGAAGGTGCCATCGACGCCTGAGGAGACCTTCTCGACGGTGGTGCCCTCGGGGTCGATGATGTCAATGATGATGTCGGGTATCCCCCGCTCCGTCGGATCGACGACACCCTTGATGTTGTCGCCCGGCGCGGTGTCTCTCCACACCACGCCCGTGAGAGCCCCGGGACCTTCGGGAGTGGGCTGCACCGCCTCGATCGAGGATGCGGGAAGGTCCGCTTCCGTGAGACGAAGCAGCCCCAACAGCGCCACTCCGCCGCTCGAGCCGACTTCGACCGTCTGAGAGATCGCCTCACCAGGCTCCGCTTGCGTCAGACCATCGTACGAAGCCGCCGCCCCGGGGTATTCGCCCTCGGGACTGAAGATTGCAGCCGGAATGTTGAGAAAGCCGTTGATCAGGCCGGTATCGGGGCTGGCGTCATAGACGAAGCGCCAGATGATGCCCGAGGACAGCACGGCGATCGCTGCCGGCAGGAAGAGGATCAGCCGGAATGCACTTCTCCACTTGACCTTCTCCGACAGCACCGCGAGAACGAGCCCAACCGTCGTCACGAAGAAGGGGAACACGGCCACCCAGATGAAGCTGTTGCGGATTGCGGTCCGCATGCGGGGCAGACGGAACATATCCTGATAGTTTTCGAAGCCGACGAATTCCTGGCCCAAACGGTCGTAGAAGCTGAGCCTGATCGTGTCGAACGCTGGGTACACCACCAGTGCACCCAGTACGAACAGGGCGGGGGCAAGGAACGGAATTGCTACCAGCCAGCGGCGCTTGCCCAAGTCGATCTCCCCAGAGGCCTGCAGAGCAATCTAGTCGTCGCAGACGCGAGTCGGGGAGGGAAAAATGCCCTCCCCGACTCCGAGACGTCACTTGTAGTCGACCTAGCCGAAGGCAGCCTCAGCTTCGGCCTGTATCACCGCGAGGATCGCATCGACGTCACCCGGGTTGGCGAGCCAAGCCTGGAGACCGCCCCAGATCCCGGCGCCGCCGGTCCCGCCCAGTGCAGCCGGCACAAGGTCGGATCCGTCGAAGCGGAAGTTCTCCGCATTCGCCAAACCTTCGGCACTACGACGGGTGATGTCATCCGGGTAGACCGAAATGTCGACCGTCCGGTTCATCGACGAGAAGCCGCCTTGTGCAGCCCAGATCTCGGCCGAGTCGGACCCAGCGAGGTACTGCATGAAGGCGATTGCTGCCGGCGTCCCGGTGAATGTCACGGCGACGTCGCCACCACCGATCACGGATGGTGCCGAACCATCGATGCTCGGGAAATCGAAGAAATCGAATCCCGTTCCAGCAGCGGCGGCAGTCTCTCCGAGGATGACGCCCGCTACGAAGTCGCCCTCATAGACGATTGCCGCATCACCAGCGGTGAACACATCCGTCACCGAGTCGACGAATCCCGTCTGGAGGGCGTTCGCCGAGCCACCGTTCATGAAGTCTTCGGTGAGGATCTCACCCAGCGATGCAAGGGTGTCCTTGACGGTCTGGTCCTCCCACGACAATTCGCCCGAGTAGAGAGCGTCGTAGTTGGCGGGCCCGGCCACGCGGATGTAGGCGTTCTCGAACCAGTCCGAGAGCGTCCATCCGTCAGCTCCTCCGACCGAGATCGGAGTGATCCCTGAGTCGAGCAGGGCCTGTGAGGTGGCGACCCACTCAGACCAAGTCGACGGGGGAGTAGCCCCAGCGGCGGCAAAGGCCGCAACGTCGTACCAGACGGTTGCCTTGTTGGCGCCCTTGAACCAGACGCCGTACAGCGTGCCGTCCACGGATCCAAGATCACGCCACACCGGGGCATAGTTGGCATCGACGGCACTACCCAGGTCGGACTCGATCTCGACCAAGGCGCCGCGAGCGGCGAGGTCGATCATCAGCCCGGGCTGCGGCAAGAACGCCACATCGGGTGGGTTCCCGCCCTCGACCCGCGTCGAGAGGACCGTGGCAGCGTCAGCCGAGACGCCGGTATAGGTCACGGAAACCCCGGTGTCCGCTTCAAATTGGTCGATCACCAGCTGAAAATTTATGCCTTCGGCCGAATCGGGGGCCCAAACCGCGAAGGCTTCTAGTGTCGCCCCTTCGAGGCCTGCAGCCTCGGTGGTATCAGCTGAATCGTCGTCGTCGCCGCATGCGGCTGCGACGAGCATCAGCACCGAGAGCACTGCGATCCAGCGCCATCGAATCAATCGCATCTATTCCTCCAAATTGGGTTTCGGGTCCTCAAACTGCACCCGAACAGTCGACATTACACCGGTAGCGATTTCCAAGCGACGAAAACGCACTCTGCCGTTGTCGGATCAGGCCAGCGAGATGTCGATTCTGGAGATCTCGCCTGCTCTCAGAGCAAGGGCCGGCTCCCCGGTAAGGGCTCTACTGTCGACCCTGTGAGTGCGGCCATCGCGGTAGGTCGCCTCGAAGCGCACCGGGCGTACCCTGCCTTCGCCGTAGGTGTCTCCGCGGGTTGGGTTGTCGTAGCGCACCAGCGTGCCGTGGGTCCCCCGGAACGCAAATGAACCGGTCGGAAACTCAAAAGCTTGGCGCTCCAGCGACGTCACAATCGACCTGGTAGCGGGCCGATCGGTAAACAGCCAACCGGGTAGGCGAGGCTCGGGAGTGAACGCAACGGCGCCTCCCTCTATCCGGAACGGCTGGGTGCCGACCGATGCAAGAAGCCAGATGTTTACGAACTCGGCGGTCATTCCCGACAGCCGCGGCTGATAGCCCCTCCCGTGCTCGGTGGGGTCGAGATGAGCGCTCGAAACGATGAACGAACAACCCTCAAGCGGGCTACGCCCGTAGATCGCCGGGTCCAGGAACGGCACAAGGCAGCGCTGGGCATCCTGCCAGAACTCCTCGACCAGGCCACAGCGCAGCACCTCGAGCAGGTATTTGTACTCCATGTGGGTGTAGATCGACTCGTTCTCGAGCCAGCCGGGCGGATAGGCACCTACGGCTCGCCCCAGTTCCGGATCCGCGGAGCCCATCGGTCCACTCGACTTGTACATCCCCAGAGCGTCGTCGTAAAGGGGCGACATCCTCACCGCGTCGTACACGGCTCTGGCGTCCTCGGGAAATTCCCGGAGCCAGTGCATAGGTCCTTCGAGGAATGGTCCGACCGCTTCTCGCACGAACTCCCCCGGCTCCTTCCCGCTGGCCGAACTGGCGACGAAGTAGGTATGTGGGATCCCGTCAGGGCCCACCACGGCAGATCTGCCAGCTCCGACTAGCTGCTCGTCCACGATCGTCAGGCCCAACCTGAAGAAGTCCCGCAACACAGCCGGGTCGACCGAGAGCTGACGCCCGCTGACCTCTAACCGAACCCGTTCGCGATAGGTCTCCTTGAACTCGTTCGCCAGCTCCCAGTATTCCAGCGCCGTCCCTCCGACTGCCCTTTGCTCCATTACCGTGGCGAGTTGTGCGACCAGATCCGCCAGTTCCTCGTAGATCGAGACGGTCTCCGCATCGATCGCCTCCAGCCAGCCCACCAGGAGACGAAACAACCGCCGGAGTTCGATCGTCTCCGACAGGCCCGATCCGAACAACCCGGGCAATCCGTTGAGCGAGTCATTCCATCCAGGCTTCCCCGCCTCCATCTCTATGCCGAGCCCCTCGGGGTCGAGAGTCGCAATCCGTGTTGCCGCGATGAGAACCAACTTCTCGAGCATTGAGGATGTGAGCGTCTCTCCACTTGCGGTGCGTGCACGAAACCGAGGCTCTGCGCGATCGGCGATTGCCGCTTCCTTCTTCCGGTCGCGCACCACCGACCCCAGCTGGCGGAGCCCCTTGGGCGTATCGACATACCGCCGCGAGCGCGGTACCACCACGTCGAGATTGTCGAACCAGCTGTAAGAACTCTCCAGCAGGACTTCGGCGACGTTCTCTGGAAACACACTGAAGTGGCTCTCGAGGAGATCGATCAGGTAATGCCAGTGATCGATCCAGTAGCCGGCATGGATCCCTCCCACTTCGGCTGGCTGCAGAAATCGCAGCCCCTCTATGAGATCCGCGATGTTTTGCTGCGCTGGCTGGCTGCTGGCATCCTCGATCCACATTGCGAGCTCGCCGAGGCCGAAATCCCCGTTCATTCGGCCTACGAACTCATCCAGCGCGGCTGCGTCAACGGCGATAGCGGACGCCCAGGTTTTGACCGCGTCGGGATCGCCAACGGAGAACGTCTCCGGGAGGACCTCAAGCGGGTTATAGCCGTCGAGCTGGATGAGCCCGAAGAAGATTCGAAGGTTGCCTGCAGACGCTTCGGGGTACAGGAACACGTCGTTACGACGATTCTGCAGTGTGTTTCGAAAATGGCCCAGGCCCTGTGACAGGTACGACGGAGCGACCTTGAATTGGTGATAGTCGCGTTCGAGATCGGCGTTCTGGTGTGAGAACACATATATGGGCTGCTGCTGTTCGGTCCCGCCGATCGACAATGGCATGCCGCCACGGATCACGTTGTCGAGGAAATTCTGGCGGCAGTAGGCATCGAACTCGGCGGAAGACGAAACCGTGAAGGCGCGGTCAGCGATCTCATCGATGAGCAGGCGGTTCTCCTGGCGGAGGCCTTCCCAGGCCAGACCACTGCTGAGGTCCGACAACGCATCAAAGTCGCTCTCTCGGTCAACCCGACCCAAGGCAACGATCATCTGCACAGAGCCACCCGCCGGGAGCTCACCGTCCCACAGCGCAAACCCGCACGGCGTGCGTCCCCTTCGCACTTGTTGGCGCGAGCGCACTTCGACGGCGCCGCCATGCTCGAAGACGACCGGACGGTCGAAGGCGAAATGATCGTCGAAGATGGATGCCGGATCGACGACTATCGAAACCTCACCGTCTCCGGACCAAGCCTTCATGAAGTTAGCCCCATCGACCGCCGCGATTGAGGCCTCATCTGCTGCACCTTGTCGCAGCCGATACAACGGAATCTCTTCGCTGTAGCCGACCTCGATCATCGCCTCGATGTGTCGCGGAGTGATCTTTATGCCGCCCTGGTCGATGCCGTAGGGAAGGATACGAGGCGCACCATCGAGCCACTCGAGGTGACGGGCCTTCCCGGCCAGGTCTCTGATCGTCACGCTTCGCACCAATCCCGGGATTCGACGGTGAGGAATCGTGTGGTAGACGACCTCCACCTCGAGGCCCAAGGACAGGTACGTGTGCTCCAGCGTGATCTCATGTGGCGCGACGTTGAGAGCTTGTCGTACGTCCGTGTCAGAGGAACGGCGAAACGGCTCGGGAACGGATAGGCCGTCGAGCCTCAAGAAGGTGCGAAAGCCCTCGATCTCGACGCGCGTGGCCGCCTTGTTAAAGGAGTACAGCTCGAGAATCTGGCCGTCTCGACCGCCCACACCCGCGCCCGATATGGCCTGGCCCCGGCTCACCCAGTAGGCCCACATGGGGACTCCCCATGCTCCGGCGATTCCCGGAAGAAAACTCGAGAAGGGGCGCGCCCAGTTGTAGTTCTCTACTCGGAACGCTGCGTTCTCCGGATCGAGTGAAAAGCGTGGTTCGTGTCGCGGAATCATTACGCGGCGTCCCGGGCGGCAAGGGCAGCACCGATGATCCCGGCGTCATTGCCGAGAGCGGCCGCCCGTATTGGCGTCCTCGCGCCGAGCTCCCCCCTGAACCGCTGGAACTCGGAGCTGATCCCCCCGCCGATGATGAAGAGGTCGGGCCAGATGAGATTCTCCACAGTGACTAGGAAGGCGTCGAGGTGTTGAGCCCATGTTGCCCAGCTCATGCCTTCTGAGAGCATCGCCCGGCCCGACGCGAAGTGCTCTGCTTCGAAGTTGCCAATGACGAGGTGCCCGTACTCGGCGTTGGGAATCAGGGTGCCATCGTGGAACACAGCGGTTCCTATGCCAGTGCCGAGGGTCACCATCACTACGACACCGTGCAGGCCGGCTCCTGCTCCAAATCGGACCTCTGCGATCCCCGCTGCGTCGGCATCGTTGAGCACCGTGACGGAACCAACCCCGGAGCGCCGTGCTATCAGTGCTGGTGCGTCCATCCCGATCCAGGACGGATCGAGGTGGGGGGCGGTAGCTACGACCCCGCCGCGCACCACGCCAGGAAACCCCACACCGATGGCGTTCGTCATATCGAAATCCGCGACGAGTTGCGCGATGACCGACACCACCTCACCAGGCGTGGCGGGCTTGGGGGTGGCAATCTCCCGTCGGCGCGAGGAGAGGCTGCTGCCGTCGTCGACGTCTACGAGGGCAGCCTTGATGCCGGTCCCGCCTACGTCGACTCCAAGGAAGGTGGTCATGAAATCGAGCTACTACGCATCGGCCCCAAGGCTAGAGGCGTTGCACACCTGCCTCCCGTGGGCACGCTCCGGACCGGTCCCGACACCAATGGCGCAAGACACTCCAGGGACTAACTGGATTTACTGCGTCGGGGGGACAGGAGTCGAGGCTACCTAGAGAGCGCCGAGCGCAGCGGGGCAACATCGGAGAGGTCCCGACTTGTTCAGCAAGCGCTTCGCCAGTTTGGTCCGGCGATCAGGACTCCCACGGATCACGTTTCACGGGCTTCGACACACTCACGCAACGCTCGCTCTCCAGGCTGGCGTACACCCAAAGGTCGTCTCCGATCGGCTCGTCAGGGGTCTAGGCGCCACACGCGTATCGGCTCATCGAAACCCTTGATCGATTGTTCGCCTTGGTCGTCGAATTCATACTGCTTGCCAACCACCAGTTGCCGCACGCCGTCTGACACGGACACCTCACCGGTACCAGCGCTGTCGGCGATTCGGCTGGCAACGACAACCACTGCACCGTGCACGTCACCGTCTTCATGGATGGGTTCACCGGCAGCCATGCCGACCCGTAGCTTGATGTCGCCGTCGGCCAGTTCGGCCTGGACCTTTCGGGCGAAGTCAAGGGCGTTCGAGGCTGAGCGGAACTCCAACAGTGATCCGTCGCCGAGATGCTTGACCACGTTGCCCGAATGATCCGCCGCCGTGTCGGCGACGAGGCCCTCGACCGAGCGGACGGCGTTTCGGGCTGCTTCGTCACCCAGACGATCGACCACTTCGGTGGAGGCAACGATGTCGGTAAAGACGATCACACTGAAATCAGAAACGATCGGCTCGCCCTGTGATTCCCAGCCGAGGAAGTCGCCTAACACTCGAAGGACAGATTCTCGATCGACGTAATAGGGAGCCATAACGCCATCCAATCCCACGAGCCTTGCGTCGGGAATAGTTGCCGCCGCGTGACGAACCTGATCCATGCTTGTGGTGTCGCCGTCCTTGGTGTAGACGATAAGCGTCGGCGATGAAACCTCGCTCAACCATCGGGTCCCGTTCCAATGAACGGGCGCTCCTATATCTGATTCAAGGTTGGTCTCGGTGAGAGCAAGCACGGCGTCTCGGTCGCCAGGGGGAACACCGTCAGCCCAGATGCGCGACATCACATGAACAGCGCCACCTGGTTCGGCTGTCGCCATCGCTTCTTGAGCGATCAGGTATCGGTAAAACTCTTTTGCTTCCCTGACATTCACTACCGGATCGCACAAGACCAGACGTCTCACCCGTTGCGTCGTTGCAAGGCGTAGTCCAACAGCGGCCATATTCACGGACGCGACGAGATCAAACTCCGAATGCCCCATCGCATCGACCACCGCTTTGATGTCCCCGACCATCTGCTCCAAGAATTCGTCTTCGTGGCCTTCCTCTTCGGGGTGGGTACCGCCAGAAAGTCCGGTGGCGCGAGGATCGAGTCGAATCACCTGATGATGCTCAGCAAGCGCCTCATAGAAGGAACGAAGCGACGGAACCTCCCACTCCAACTCAGCGTGGCTGATCGAGAATTGGTGGATCAGAACGATCGGAGGGCCACTACCGACACTCCAATACGCGATCGAGGTTCCGTCAGCCGAAGAGACAAACTGAATGCTGCTGCGCCCCACGTCGTGAGACTACCGACTTGGTTCCTACGGCTGCTTCCCGTGAGCATTCTGTGAGCGGGTCTCGCCATAAGAGAAACCCCAGGAAACCTGGGGTTTCTTCGTAGCGGGGGCAGGATTTGAACCTGCGACCTTCGGGTTATGAGCCCGACGAGCTACCAGACTGCTCCACCCCGCGTCGCTGGGCCGGAGCATACGGACGCCCCCACTCCTGTGCAAGGTCACTCACCCTTCCGGCGGTGACGCAAGGTCGTGATGAACCGAGTCATCTGGCCAGAACTGAAGATCGACCCCTCCGACGCCGATGAATGATGATGGGCGCCGCACCACAAGAGGATGCCGGCAGCTTGCGTGGCGATCTTCGCCGTGAGCTGATCGTGGTCGATCCGCGCCCCTTGTTTGCCGATGCGATCTCGGCCGGATTCGACGCCGGCGAATGGCAGGTCCACATCCTCGCTCCGGATGCAGTAGCCAACGTCCCGATTCGGGCCGGCGTAGCGGTGGTGGCCCTGGCAGAAACAAATGTCGCGGCGGTGGTAGGACTGCTCGCCGCCCGAGACAGACGGGTGATCGTTTACGGGAATGACGAAGGGACGTTGTTCTTCGAGGCGGTCGAAGCGGGTGCCGTCGGATTCGTCTCCGATCGTGCCGGAACCCACGAGTTCACAGGAGCGGCAACAGCGCTACGCAATGGAGCCGCTTCGGTGTTCCCGGAACACACTCGCCGTCGAATATCGAGCCGCGGTTGGCCCGACGCACACAACGGTTTCGCTGAGCTACAGCGGCTCACCCGCCGAGAACGGGAAGTGCTGGATGGCCTGGTCGCAGGAATGAGCCCCTCCGCAATCGCCGAACGCGACTTCGTCTCGGTGGTCACCGTGCGCAACCAGGTGCAAGCGATACTCACCAAGCTGAACGTGCACTCCCAACTCGAGGCGGTCGCCACCGTGCACCGTTACGGCTGGATGCTTCACACCGCTTAAGAATCATCTAGTGGCTCTTTGCTTCTGGCTCCACATCAGCTGCGGGGTTCGAAGCCTCTAAAGGTCTTGCAGGAAACGCCGATAAGCGCGGAGGTGAAATTCAAAACGGTCACCTTCATTGATGTATCTACATCATGACGCGGCCACAGAAAGTGTTCAGGGTAGGCACACGTACTACGTCACTGGGCACCAAATAACTAGTACGTCGAACGAAAGACAGAGGAGGTAGCACCCATGTTGAAGCGCCTGTACATCGCCCTGCAAAGCAGGGACGAAGGAGCAACGATGGTGGAGTACGGCCTGATGGTCGCGCTCATCGCCGTGGTAGCTCTGGTTGCCGTCACCGCCCTTGGGGGCAGTGTCAGCGGCATCTTCCAAAACGTCGCCAACACGCTGACGCCATGAAAACGCCGTCTGGGTCTCGGGCGGCTTGAGCCGCCCGAGACCAGGACGGAGCCTC